>Ga0214542_1003158_pt1 | contig 33913 bp, 22 predicted proteins | sample CNSS1metaG_FD_160096 | JGI IMG/M metagenome (GOLD analysis project Ga0214542, IMG submission 160096) | Root nodule microbial communities from cowpea collected in UCLA plant growth center, Los Angeles, California, USA - CNSS1 | ecosystem: Host-associated > Plants > Roots > Nodule | place: USA...
TGAAGCAAAAATGTGTCAAACAGTGTAAATAATTTAAATACTATCATGAAATGCGCTTGAAACGTCAGATAAACTTAACAAAATTTGGTTAAAAGGACTAGATTCATGTATTTCGAAAGATGAAGGACTAAATTGGTCAAAAGTTTTGATGAGGGACTAATTCCAAATTTCGCTAAAACTTGAGGGACCAAAAACATATTTAACCCTTTATTGTATGATGAGAAGTGCCGGAAATTGTAAAAATTTTAGGATAAAGTAGTGTTAAAAAGAATATTAGAAAGTGTGTTGCTTGTTGTATAATTAGCAACCCATGAAAGAAAAACCAGTAACATTTGTTGAATGCTTGAGCCATGTATATATATAATTATGTTGGTTTTTTTCAAAAAGCCATGCATTTGAGAAAGTGACACCTAGATAGAAGCATTATTTATGAGAAAGTGACTAGGTCCACAGCTGGAAGCATCATTTATTTGCCATGAAGAATTCATTATCATTACTATTGATTTTAAATGTTATTTTTATCTAATATTCTTAAATAAATAATGTAGTGCATTTTTTTCTTCTTTCTCTCATCTTGTTCCTCTCTTCAACCTTCACATTCTAATTTCTCTCTCACTAGTTTTTTTTTTTTTCTTTACATCTGTTCAAATTGCTGTAACCGGTTTTTTTTATCTTTTTCACAAACAGAATGACCAAGAATGGAACATATTGAACTATTAGAATTCAATTAAGAAAGAAGTTTCTTTTTATTATAAAATCTCCATTTTCTTAATTCTTCGTTGCTAGGAGTGAGTATCTCACAGTTTTATCATTTCTGTCAATAGAGTAACGATATTATCTTAATTAGTTCATCTTTTTCATTTTTGTTTGACCAAGTTTGAAGGTGTTCGACCTTCGAAAAATGTTTGAAATTAATATTATGATATTTATTGTTGAATGTTTTGATTGATTAGAAATTTTAGAAATATTAGATTGACTTTTGTTACATTGTGAAATCATTGTTTTTGAATGTTTGTTATAATTTGTTCAACAAATTTCAACTCGAGAATAATGAACTAATTTCTTATTTAAATCCACTCTTATTTTAAGAAGGTATATTATATTTAAGATATGTCATTTGTATATTATTGGAAACGCTTATCTAAATAGGAATTTGAAAGTGAAGTTAATGTATGTTTTTGTTAAATTAATATTTAGTGACTAATTATTTTATAATGTAATATTAAGATTTTTGAGTTTGCATTTGATTGTCTATATGAAAGTATATCGAATAATGTATATTATGTTGGATTGGATTATTTGAGGTTAGATATCTCAAATGTTGTGTTGAACTAGTTCGTAATTCTTAGATCAATAAGAGAAACTAATTATTGAAAAAGGATATACTTGTTTAATTTTTGGTTTAATTTAAATATTGGAGATTAAAGTATTATGTGGTGAGGAAGTGAAAGAAAGTTCTTGAACCTTTATTATATATGTTTTGTTGTACATTTATGTGTGCAATAAACTTATATTGTCTTTTGGGATTGAGGTTTGTGTGTAGACAAAAAAAATGTTTACAATAAGTTAGGTACTATTTTGTAGCAGGATATGTTGTTTTATATCAATTAGAACTGAAGTTCGTGTGAAGATCAATAGTGTTTTAAAGTGGATGAGTTTGATTTGATTGTATTGAATTACAGTGATTTCATGGAGTGTAATTAGAGTGATGTGAGTTTATTGAATTGAAAACTTGATGTAAATTTTTTTTTGTGATGATCAATGATAAATTATATAATATATGATGTTGGTTTTATAAATTTTTATGTGCATTTACTATTGAAACTAATTCAAATCTATTTATCATTGTTTGTATATTTTCTTATAACATCCCATTTGATACGAGGTTGTAGGTTCTGATAACAATTTATACGAACCTAGGATATTTAATATTTAATTTGTTTTATGAAAACTTTTGTTTATAATTCTATAAACCCAATATTATATTACTACACTACATTGTATTTTATATATATATATATATATATATATATATATATATATATATATATATATTACATATTAAATAGTGACAAAAAATATATTTAGAAATCAATTTAAAGATTAATTTATTTATTATAGACTATTTTAGAAGATTAATTATTTTGATTGTCAAAATTTTGATAATTAATATTAGTGTCTAATTTAGAAATCAATATATAATAAAAACTATTTTAGTTATCGATTTAAAGATCAGTTATAATTTTTTGAATTTATTTTAGTTACCAATAATTTTTAGTTTATAAATTAATATTTAAATTAATTATTATAATAATTAATTATTTTATCATTAAAATTAATCATGATTTAATAATTTTATTATAGTAATATATATATATATATATATATTAGATAAAAATAACATTATTTTTTTACATGATGTGAAAAAGCCGTCTGGATTGAACAATTTAGAAATATGTATTACACATTCTCAAATTGGCTAATGAAAAAGTATCAAAAATATATTACAAATTATCAACACTAAAAGTCATAAACACACTTCTATATTAGATGATTCTGAAATGACCCACACATTACTTTGTCTATTTTACTTTCCAAACTCTCTAGTTATGGGGTTATGGTTGATCTTCTAGAATTACCCTATGAATTAATTTATCCAAATTTTAAAAGTAAAAAAAAAAATTCTAGATTCCACAATTGAGTATTAACAAAAAGAAATGTTAAATATGTTTTTTGTCCCTTAAGTTTCAATGAAATTTGGAATTAGTCTCTCTTCAAAATTTTTGACTAATTTAGTTCTTCATCTTTAAAAATGTGTAAATTTAGTTATTTTAATCAAATTTTGTTAATTTTATCTGACGTTTCAAACGCATTTCATAATAGTATTTTAATTGTTTACACCGTTTGACACATTTTAACTTCAATGTTAACTCAAATATTATCATAAAATATATTTAAAATGTAAAATAAACTTAACAAAATTTGATAAGAAAGACTAAATCCACACATTTTTAAAGATGAAAAACTAAATTGGTATAAAATTTTAAAAAAACACTAATTTTAAAATTCACCGAAACTTGAAGGACAAAAACATATTTAACCAAGAAAAAGTTATTTCTTCCATATTAATCATGAAACTCATATCGAGGCTCATTGTTCGTTGATGTTATAAAAAAGAAAAAGGTGAGAGTACACATTATGGTAAATTAGGGAATGCAGTGAGAAATTACGAGAATGCAGTAAACAAAGTATAATTTACCTTAAAAAGTTTTGAAGAAATTATTTTTAAGGACATTATTTTTATAAATATTTTTTTATTAAATAAATAAAAATATATTACAAAAATATTTATATAAAAGAAGAACTTAGTTTGGCAGCCTACCTATGTCTACACTTAAACAAGTTAAAAGTTCACTTTAGCAGTGAAACTGATCTTATGACCACTTTTTCCACCACACAACCAAACCAAATATTCTATTCCAAAGAATCTCATCCCAAAACACTAGCGTAGAAATGAAAGACTCATGTAGCAAAAAGTCACTTTGAAACAAATGTTGCCAAATATTGAACACTGAAAAGAAGTTTCTGTGATCTTCAACAATTTTTCATATATCAGCTCCAACACACATGTTGAATATGAAAAATGAAGCAGTAGTGTCTACATCTCCAAAAACAAAAACAAAAACCAAGAATCTCTCAGGGTCACAGAAGAGTGAAAAACAAAAATGCCAAGAGTACCATTCTGAGATGCCAAATTCTCCCATTCCCATGCATCCAAGCAGAATCTGTCTGAATCATGATCTTGAATTTGCAATCTCCAGTAGAAGGATCTTTGTCAGTGACAACAGAAAGGCCAGGGAATTTGCATGCACTATCAATCTGATCATTCACTTGGTAATAGCTATTGAATGCATAAGAGATGTTACCACGAGCATCTAAACTACCACATGAAGTTTGATATCCAAGACTTGTACAATCTGCATTCTGACAAGCAAAAGACACACTTGGTGCAACTTGGTCATCATTGAGGTTTGCTGAGGGTTTCAAAATGCACCATTTTTTGGCTAGATATGCTACCCCAGTTGCACCAACTAAGCCATTTGTTCTTGATCCTATGTTAAGCTGGTACTTGGGTTGTCCATCATAGTAAAACAACCCCCAATGTCTTTCAAAATTACCTGGCTGAATGCTTTTGCCATCTTCATCTATCAGACTGAACAAGTAAGCATCCATAGGACCGGGCCTCATCGGCGTCCCCTTTCCGGCCATGTAGCGCGACATGAAGCCCTGGTTGAACCGTTGCGCGTATTGAAGGTTTGCATTTCTGTCTCCATCTGTAGGCCACCCAACTTCTCCTACAATTATAGGCATGTTTCCAAAACCATTTTTCTGCAGGGCCCATACCAAAGTATCATGGTTGGCATCAAATACATTGTCATAGATCCTTCCATTGTCATTTATGGGGGATTGAAAGCCATTGAAGAAGGCATAATCAACAGGAAAATTGGGGTCTGCATAGAGGCTGATGAAAGGATAGATGTTCACTGTAAATGGGGCATTGTTCTGGCTCAAGAACTTCACAATCTGCACCATGAGATCATGGATGTCTTGCCTGAAGTCACCATCAGAGGGTACCTGTGCACTCTGATAGACATCAGCATTTAGAGGCACTGTCACTTTAACCTGGTTTCCTAAACTAGCTTTCACTAGAGCTGCTTGGATGTTTTGAAGAGCTGGAAGTGTTGTGGTTTCAAATGAACCATTGTATGTTGACAAGAAAGGTTCATTTCCCACTGCAACATACCTTGAAAAAATTACAAGAAATATTGTTTGAGAGAAAGTAGGAATTACATATGAATAGTGAATAATTTGACAATTGAGGAAACAATCATTCCTGAGATGTGGAAGTCACAGATCTTAACTCTGTGAGATCTGAGAACATTTTGTTGACATTGCAACCATTTAATTTTACAATTGCAACAAATAATCATATATTACATAAACTATGATTTACTTTTATGTCCTCATCTTATCAAAAGTTGCCTATGGCCTAATACTAGTAAACAAGAATTTAGCTTCATATCTGAATTACTCTTGCACAACTGTAATCAATTCAGTTCATGCAAACAACAGCACATTAAGTCAAAACAAGAGTGGTCTCAAGAAAAAGGAGGATCATTAGTAGTACACACATTAGAAGAAAGTACATCTATGAAGATAACGTGCCCAACTTCACTCATCTAGGACTGGAGAATGAGAATTCATCACAGATACAAAAAAGCATTGGGCTGACCATAAAATACTGTTTAATAAGAATGAGAATTTGTATGCAAGTTTTCATGTTGGATAATATGAACCAAAGAAGAACAGCCACTTATATTACAATGACTCACATAAATATAGATGAACCATTACTGTGAAGATCATGTTACAAAAATGATAGTTGAACACCAACTCTATTCAAATAGCATGATCTATTCATTTGTAACCGAATAAACAGGGGCATGCCACTTAGCAGAGAATAGATAACAACTCAAAGAACTCATTATTCCTTTTACCTTTTGTCCATAAAGAAAATCAGTCAAACTTGATCAGATTTGCTTTCTAAATCAAATCAAAATCGCATCAGTTCTCCTTTTGGATATGACAAACACATTGGAAAGATTTCCACTTGGTATTTCACTAAATGTGAATCAAGCAAAGACAAGTAGTTTCCATCATTGGAAAGTTTCTTTGCAATGCTTTCTTCCATAATTGCTCTACATCATTACTTCTCTAAACCATTAAATCAGATAACACAGTTCTTAACAAAACCTCCAAACTCAAAGCTTAACAAAGTCCATGCACAACATGAAATGCATAATTACACAGCTGAATAAATCAATTACATGCATTCCTGGTCAGAGTTGTGAGCTGCATAATGCAATGGTTGAACTCAACATAAATCAGTGAATAGAGAGAAAGGGGTAAACTACCTGATGTCCACACCCGCAGATGAGACAAATGCTGAAACATTCTTGGAAACCCATTTTTCAGCTGCTTGCATGCTGTTGGCCAATGTGTAGAGCATGTCATTTGGTATTCCAACCATCACCTGAATCCCAGACTTCTTTAGAGCATTTAAAATATCAGGATCAGCATCAAAAAGCTTAACTTTCTGAATACCATTTTCCTTCAGCATTTTCACCACAGTGGACGATGGCAAAGGGTGTGTTAATTGTGTGCCCCAATTAACACCAATCCCACTCACTAAACCCACCAACAGTACAACACATAACACAAGAACAAGACACACCCTAAACCTTCTACACCCCATCAACTCAGCAAAAACTGAACCAAGATAACCAGAACCAGCACCAACACAAGGATCAAATATATGCTACTTTGTAAGAGTATATCAAATCAGAAGCCCAAAGCTGGTTTTTTTATTCCTGGGTTTGAACAAGTTTGTTGATTGATTCTGCAACCAGCCTTGGAAATCCAAGGCTTGCATGCTGAAAATAGCAGAATCTGAAAAACAGATCAACAATAGAGTGAAAAGGTTTTGATGGCAGAAGAGTGGCTCATCAACAGTTAAGAAGTTTAGTTAAAACATTAAGGGTGAAAGGATGACACAAAAGCAAGAAATCAAGTATGGAAAGTGGCAAGTGAAGGCCCCAGATGGAAATTCTCAGAAAGTAACAAAGTTGAAGGCTTGAAAAGCCAAGCACAAAAGCTAAGAACAGATCTCTTTGGATTGCAGAAACTTTTTGGTAATTGGCTTTGCTGCTTCCACAGAAGAGTAAAGAGCGAAAGTGAAGAAGAGATGAGAAGAGAGAGAAAGTTGGCTTATGGAATTATGAGAGTGAAGTTTCAGAGTAAATAAAGAATCTTTTTTTCTTTGGTGAAGTAGCCAAGCATGCTTGGCAAACTGCTACTCACCTTTTTTAAGAAGGGTCTTTGCTAACGAGTATTAACCGGAATGTACATTAGATTTTACAAAACTAATAAGTCATATTAAATAAAATTTGACTGTAACCTTAATTTTTTTTTAATAATGTCCATAAATATTATATATGTATTTAATATTTTATTTAATATTTACATATATAAAAGTTAATATTAATTAAATAATAAAATAATTATATTTTAATATTATTAAAAATTAAATATAAGAAAATTTAAATTAATAGAAAAATCAATAAAAAAAATAATATTATCTAAAAATTAAAGAAAAAAAAATATAAGAAATTATAAATTAATAGAAAAATCAACAAAAAATTAGTATTAAACATCTAAAAATATTACAAAAAAAAAACAATTAAAGTGTCAATTTAATACTTAATTGAATTTTTTTTTTCTTTTTAATAGAAACCTTAAAAATTTCAAAGTTTTTGTTTTGTATTGTCTAAAAATTTAAAAAAGTATTTTTGTCTTTATAAAATTTATTATGTGCATTTATATTATTTTAATTATTATATTTAATTATTTCAGTTTTCAATGTAAAAATGATGATACCAAAACACATTTATTATTTCTTAACCAGTGCCGAACACCGGTTAGCAATCTCCTTCTAAGACAAACTACACAAAATCTCACTCTACATGTAATTAAAAGGTTTAATTATAATAATAATAGTTTATTTTTTCTATTAAGACAAACAAATGAGTTTGTGTTTATTCGTAGGTCTCAACAATTAGATTTACGTTGAAGTAAAAATAAAAACTACTAAAAATAGTTTTAATTTAGACTTGTTTACTGCACAGTTTTCTTTGTTGATTGTGGTGAGAAAATAACCCTTAACCCAACTTTGAGAGTAGCATGTTCTTTTGTTTTTCTTATGTAAGAATAAACTATTTAATTTGATGTTTAGAATAGTACTCTCTTTTCAGTGGTTCCCAAAATAATCAAATTACAAAAAGAATCTTTCAAATAACAGATAACATTCAAATCAAAATAATTTCTAAAGTATTAATAAAATTAATCAATGTAATGAAGAATTAAATATTAATATTTTAAAATTAGTTTATATAACTTTACTAATTTAAAGATGATTTAGGAGAAAAGGTAACACTTAAAATAAGAAAATTAATAGTTCATTTTGTAATCTATTATATATAACTCTTAATTAATTTATATCTCATTTTCATAAAACAAATATGACTAATTTAGTAAGATTGGCAACCCTAAATTATTAAACAAAATTAAATTCATGAACTAAGATAAAAGTAAAGTAGTTTATGAGAGTACACATACTAGAGTAAGGTATTAAAGCTTTGATAACATAATACAAACTTTAGAATTTGTTTTTATGGAAAATAATTAAAGAAGGCGTGCGTATGCATTGATATGATAATCTTAATGTTTAAGGCTTTAAGGAATTTGTCCCCTCTCCCTCGGTAGTTGTCCAATGCTTCGCTGTCCGAGTGTCGTGTTCGGCTTATCCAAACAAAAAGTACTTTGCTCTTCAACTCATCCAAATTCCAAAACAACCTCATTGGATCATATCATTTCAGTTTTATATTTCTTTATTTTCTTTTTTCTTCTCTCGATATAATTTCCATTTTTGTTAAAATAGTTAATGCCATCTTTTTGCTAAATTAATGTTAATATTATTTCAAGGTCACGGGGTGACTTCATGAATGATTAGTACTGGTTAAACTTTTCTAACTTCATAAATATCTAGGTGATTGGACATATACAACTACATTCTTATTGTGTTATTTTCAAAATGGTGTAACATTAATTTAACAAAAAAAAAGGACTACACTGACTTTTTTTCGACGAAAAATGAGAAATGATGTTAAATAATTTCAACAATTAGGATAAAATAATTATTAATATATATATATATTTATTGTAATGTTTCATTAAATAAATAAATCTAATAAGATAAACGTCGCATACTTAATAATATCCAAAGAGCAAAGAATTTAGGGTATGAAAGTTTACAGTTACCCAATCATGCAAATGCATTAGATTGCCTAGAACAAAATATAAAAGTTCAATAGTGGTCTGAAAGACTTGCCCATAAGCAGGGGATTACAAAAGAAATAAATAAAGCTTCTTCAAACGTGGGCTCGGTGAGCCCAATACCAATCCATGATCATCAAGCTGCAGCATCCCCATTATCACTATGATTACCAGGAGTTTCCATATCTACTCATACCAAGGGATTGGTGATCATTGCAAAAAGGAAAACACACACAAGAAGACAACACAAGCAAGAAGGGTAAGCTAAAGTAAAAAGGTTTTATCATACAACTGAGCATGCAATTAAAGTCAAGGACACATAAAAATAACCAATCATGTGATAGCAACCAAGCAAGACCCTAAGACTTAATTATCTGGATACATATAATCAATCGGATTCACTGAATGCTTGCACTTGTGGTGGCCTCTACTGTTCTGTAGAGCCATTGTCAATGGGTTTCACCCTACCACGCACAAGGTTAGCCTTCAAATGTAACATCCCATCAGGATATTACGGATTTATAAATAAATAAAAGCAATAATTTAAGATACGCAGCATTTAATAATACCTCATTTTCCCAAAATGTGGGAAAATTCGAAATTTATTAATTAATCAGCAAAAGTTTAAGTCCATAATCACTAAATCACTAAATACATGTTTCATAATAATCCCGTGAGGGTTTACATTTTATTTCAAAGCTAAAGGAAAATAAACAAAAGTTTTTCCCCAGTCTATCCCCTCTCCGCAACTAAGCTTCACCTGAACCACCTGCATCAACAACATATGCTCTCGTGTACCGCGTACACGATCATCGTCAAACACAAGCAGATAGGGTGAGCTTAACAGATAAAACATATATAATTTTACAGATATATACATATACACACATCACTATAAATAACACAAACATCCCACATTGTTCCATCTTTTAATTCATGCCACCTGACCCCAATCAAATTATTTGTGTTCTACATCTTCTAGTGAATACTTCAAGATGACTTGTTGCCATACCTATCGGCCACAACCGATAGAACACGTGCGGGTACCATTGCTACGGATCATACACCGTAACGCCAGGTGGAGTTCCCAAATGCGAACATAATTCGCAACGTCCCAAGACTACCAAACTCGTCAGCCAACCACTGAGGAGGGTAATCTATCTGGACCCATCCGTACTGGCCACAACCAGCACACTCACACCGGCAACACTCGCCAACCCGAGCCACAACTCAAGGGTTCCTCGTGTTCATCCGCAATCCCGAGTCACAACTCAAGAGATGTTATTCCGAGCCACAACTCAAGGAATACCACGTGTTTAACCCCTATCCTGAGCCACGACTCAAGGGATACGTTCCGAGCCACAACTCAAGAAACACCAGCAATCCCACCTTTAAAGCACCACTAGAAGCCTTGTAGATCACACATATGAAATCAAAATTTCAAGCTGCAGCAGTACAGATCGCCTGGCGGGGGACACGTGCCGCCAGGCGCTACCAGCTCCCAGACCGCCTGGCGGGTGTCGCGTACCACCAAGCGCCAAGCGCCTCAAAACACGTAACCACAATTGCCACCGCCTGGCGGTTTAGTCACCACCGCCCGATGCCAACGTTCCAGAACCCCACTGTTCCTGCTCCGTTCACCTGGCGGGATCTTCCTCTCCGCCAGGCGCCACTCGCTCCAGAGGCCCTCTATATATTGGTTATCGCCTAGCGATCTCAACTCTGTTGCCAGGTGCCATATCAGTAACCTGCACAGAACTGACTCCCAAATGGTCCGACCAGATTACACTATGATTCAATTAATCAAACCTCACCATACAATTTCTTTCCAATCCTCTTACACTCACTCCCAATAATTAACTCGCTACCCAAGTTCTGGACTCTCATTTGGATTTGCTAACCCAACTTATAAGAGAGTAATCTGGTTTAACCTCATTGTTTATCATATCAGGCATACTCGTCAGCCAACCACTGAGGAGGGCAATCTATCTGGACCCATCCGTACTGGCCACAACCAGCACACTTAGACCGGCAACACTCGCCAACCCGAGCCACAACTCAAGGAATACCACATGTTTAACCCCTATCCCGAGCCACGACTCAAGGGATACGTTCCGAGCCACAACTCAAGGAATACCACGTGTTTAACCCCTATCACGAGCCACGACTCAAGGGATACGTTCTGAGCCACAACTCAAGGAACACCAGCAATCCCACCTTTAAAGCACCACTAGAAGCCTTGTAGATCACACATATGAAATCAAAATTTCAAGCTGCAGCAGTACAAATCACTTGGCGGGGGACACGTGCCGTCAGGCGCTGCCAACTCCCAGACCGCCTGGCGGGTGTCGCGTACCACCATGCGCTAAGTGCCTCAAAACACGTAACCACAGTTGCCACCGCCTGGCGGTTCAGTCACCACCGCCCGGCGCCAACGTTCCAGAACTCCATTGTTCCTGCTCCGTTCGCCTGGCGGGATCTTCCTCTCCGCTAGGCGCCACTCGCTTCAGAGGCCCTCTGTATTTTGGCTATCGCCTGGCGGTCTCAACTTTGTTGTCAGGTGCCATATCAGTAACTTGCACAGAACTGACTCCCAAATGGTCCGACCAGATTACACTATGATTCAATTCACCAAACCTTACCATACAATTTCTCTCCAATCCTCTTACACTCACTCCCAATAATTAACTCGCTACTCAAGTTTTGGACTCTCATTTGGATTTGCTAACCCAACTTATAACAGACTAATCTGGTTTAACCTCATTGTTTATCATATCAGGCATACTCTTATGCGTTTCATACCTCTGCTACTCTCTTATTTATCCAACAGTGAATGAAACACCACCAAGGTTAATATCCCCCACCATTACACTTACTACCTTTGCTCTCAAAACTCCAATTTGACATTACCGATTAACCTTAAGGTTTCACAATTCAGTCATTCTTACACAAAAACTGAACTCTGGTTTGTTTAGCCTAAGATTAATTAATGCAACATTCACTTTATCCTACATAACCATAACACCATCTATTTACATATACTCATTTCACTCTTTCCAATTCATTTAGACCCCTCCCTTACTCTCTTTTCACATCTTTTCTCTTTGCCCTCCAACTTGCTTCCTAATTCGGTTGTCACCCTCACTGTTTCACGCGACCACACACCTAAGCCACACTACTGCGGAGAATTCTGGGCATTTCCCAGTCTCACAGCCCCTGCGAAACGATCCTCCTACAATTTGAAAGCTCCCTTATCCCCTTCACAATCCATTTTCTCCAAGAACTTGATGCTAATGCCACCCGACATCACATAGTCTAATTCCAACAAACCAGTTTCAGTATAATTAACTTTTGTAAGCTTAATTCTACCAATCTACCAATATTCAAACCCTAACCATTTCATTACACTGTTTCATCGAATTAAACCATACATTTCGCTGTAAATCAATGACAATCAAGTTGAATTGTCCCTTGACCACTACCCCACTTGTGTTCCTCGATCAATTCCCTCCAGAACACCCAAAATCACAGAAAATCGAGCCCAACAGACTCACATCGCCTGGCGAAAATTCCTCACTGCCAGGCAGTTCAACAAAGAAACCCAGAAGCATGGTTACAGGATCGTGTCGCTTGGCGGTATAGGGCTTCACCGCTAGGCGATTCCTCTAGGAACCCAGAAAATACTCAAGTTGGTGTGAGCTGTCTGGCGGCTATGTATAGCCCGCCAGGCGGTTTCTAGAAAATTTCCAGAAATCCAAAATTCAAAGATACAACAGTGATCATGCAATCAAAACTATCATACTATTCATGAAATTGATAAAATAATAACCAAACACGGAGTCCAGCTCCCCTAACCTAGATCCTTTTGCTTATAATTGGTTTGCTTGAGATACTCCAATGATCACCAACGTCTCCCCCTTCTTGGTGTGCTCTCACTTTAATTCCAGAACCTCACTCAAACCTCACCAATCTCTTTGTTTTTCGTGCCTAGCTTTCTGGTATAACCTCAGTTTTGCAAAACTCTAACTATAAGCCAAATCCTTCTTTTTAAAGGGTGTCTAAAAACTAAGTTAATTACCTACACGAAAATTAAGTCTGTAATTGAGTTGTTAATGCCATTTACCGTCTCCTTATGGCCATTTTCCAGCCACCTCTATGCTGCCCCCTCTAGGGTTTTCCCCTTAACCTTTCATATTCAATTCAAAGCCAAAATACCAAAAAAATTAAGGTTTTAGTTTGGGTTCTCTAAGGTTTGAATCCATGACCACTCAATTACAATTTCAAAGTACAACCAATTCAACTAATCATATTTCATGCTTAACAAATCCAATTCATACATCATATCATTCCAGAACATGATTAACATAGATTTAAATAATAAAAACAATAACACAAAATTAGCATACATAGGACTCGAACCCAAGTCCTCTCATACAACTAAAGTACTCTCAACCATTTAAGCTAGTACTTGTCCACGTCATACCAACCATAATTTAATGTCATAAATGATTTTCCCACCCTCATTTATTAATTAATTAATTATTTAATTAATTAAATTTCACGGGTCTTACATCAAACATCTAAGGCCATTATCCTGCCAAAGACTAGGACCTCCTACTACTCTCACCACTTGAGTCATTACGCTCTACGTGACACTAACTAACTCTTTAGAACTTCAGGATGCAATCCTTACTTGAATCCTTACTTAATTATATACTGAGGCACCACCACAAGGCATTACTAAGAGGTTCATGAAATTACGTCCATTACTTGAGGCACCACCATGAGCTCTCCTAAGAGGGTCATGGAATTACGTCCATACATGAGGCACCACCATGAACTCTCATCAAGAGGTTCATGAAATTACGTCCATTAGATGAGGCACCACCATGAACTCTCATCGCGAGGTTCATGGAATTACATCCATTAGATGAGGCACCACCTTGAACTCTCACTAGGAGGGTCATGGAATTACGTCCATTAGATGAGGCACCACCATGAACTCTCACCAGGAGGGTCATGGAATTACGTCCTACCCATACCTTATCCATGTTTCACCAACCAACCATAGAGTTCTCATGCATACCAATCTCATATCAATATATATAACCAAACTTTCGATCATATTTCATACCAAGCAAATACCAAACTCATTAATTCCAGTCCCATTGTATCATATAGGATACATACAAGACATCATACATAACTTTATAAAGTAACTAACCAACCAATCATTAGAAACACACACTTATCAAATCATCATTGTCAATCTCGCTCAAGCTAAGGAGCTCTCACTCAAGCGAGAGGAATCCCTCGCTCAAGCTACTAGATCTCGTCTGGGCGAGATTGCGAACAGTGGGCACGTCGAGGTCTCGCTCAAGTTAGCCCAACTCGCCCAGGCGAGACTACTCTTGCTCAAGCAAGTGGCCTTCGTTTAGGTGAGCCCTCAAAATAGAGAGGGAGTGAGTTGTTGTTGTTCTCGCTCAGGCAAGAGCTCCTCGCTTAAGCGAGAGCTTTCATTTTGAGCGACCAACCCGCTCGCCTGGGCGAGTTCAGAAGAACTCACTTCTCTCTCATGCATAACTAGATTCAAATCACCATAGCAATATAAGCAACATATTTTCATGCAACCAATATATCAAGCACCCAGTACGTAAAATCAACCAAACAGACATAAGAACTTGAAAACAGTAAAAACCCTAGCTTCCCTTACCTGGAAAAAGATAGCAAAAGACTCGTGCACTCAAACAGCTAAGCATAGTAGCTTCTAAGAGCAAATTAATGAGTTGGAAAATAGTGGAACAGAAGGAAATGAGGTTTTCAAGATGAACCTCTGTTGAGATCATGAAAAACCAGCTGGGAAAGAAAGAATATGAGTTGAAAAACAACTTGCGTGGAACAGAAAAGGGTTGAGCTAGCTTGACCAAGGATGGGACCAAACCTTAGCAGAGCTCGTTGCTGTAGCGTTAGAAGGGAGGAAGAGAGCTATTTTTCTGAAAGTGGACAGAAATGAGAGGGTTATGGCTGGTTTAGGGGTTTTGGGTACCATATGGGCCAGCCTTAGGCCCAACAAATCATAGTAGACCCTTAAACTTTAAGGCAGAATTTAAGTGGACCTTATATATATATATATATATATATATATATATATATATATATATATATATATATATATATATATAAATGAAACTTAATTATTTTATTATTAGAAGTTTGAGTTATAAATACAAAAGCCAAATTAAGTTTTATTTTATAAATATTATCATTTCTCTATAAGCTATTGTTTTTCTTTTCTTTATACTCTTTCTAAGATTTTAACCAATTTATTCATCTATTTGAAAATTAAAATGAAGTATAGGATTTTGGCATAGAATACTACAATCTTAGTCAATCTAAATTTTATTTTGAGTAAGTTATTTTTATCATTTTCTCTTGAGTCAATTTTTAGTGATTTGCATGCATGCACCAAGAGGCTTTACAAATGGATCTAGGGGGCTCATAATCAATCTATGTTTGAATAGGATTATTAGGGCATGCCCATATTGATATGAGTTTTCTATGTACTGGTAGAACATCTTGTGAGATTTAGAGGTTTTTTAGCTTAGTGAGTTAGAAGCTCAAATCCAAGTAAGGAAAGTTAGATCTTTAATTGTTTTATGTTTTTTTTTGTGAGTGATTGATTTAATAGTGTGAATTAATCTATGATGAAATATGATGTATGCAAATGCTAGTTATTTTGTTGAGTATTGGTTGATGTTGTGAGTTTAACGATTATGTGATGGATGAGTAAATTGAGAATATGTATATTAGTTTGGTTAATCAGTTCATGGTGTTGTGTTTTAGAACTAAAATGCATCTATTGAGGCTTGGAAAAGGGATATAAACAGTTGTTGGAGCCAATAAAACAAAAATTATATATCTTTCAATTTTTCGAGTTAGGCAAACTTGCTAGGTGAGATAGCCAACCATTGAGCAAAAATAAAAAAATTTAAATTCCGGAGAATTTAGGTTGTTCGACTTGCTAGGAACACCATAACTCGTTGGGGGAGCCAAGTGAAATTAGCTCCTAGGGATTTGGGTTGCTATGTGAATTGTAGTTATTTCCAGGGAGAAAATTCTATGTTGTATGATTATATGATGTATATTGAATGGGGACTCTAAAGGAAATTATCCTAACTTTACTACTCACATAGAAAAAGATAATAAGGTGGTGAGAGTCCATGGAGGTTCTTACATCTAAAGTGCATTATGAAAAAGAATTGTATCCCGCAAGTGGAAGAACTTATCATGTCATATGAGGAGGAGTTAGTTCTTGAGTGGTGAGGGCAAGTAGAGTCAGGACTTATGTCATAATCCACTGAGAGGTTATATGACAAGTGCAAAATCTTTAAGTTTAATTCAATGTATGAGTTGTTCAAAAATAAATTATTTGTTGTCAATAGTAATTACAACTTTATTGAATAATTCTATTGTGTGGTTGTTGAATATGATCTGAGAGTATATGAGGTTCTAAAATATTTTTTATTAGAAATGTTTGATTTATAAAACTATGCTAGTTATTCCTTGCGATTGTGGTTTTTATATACCATGATAATATGTTACACAAGAATAAAGGATGGTCCGGTGGAAATGTTCAATAATGAGGTGGGGTGAACACTATGAGACATGCATATATTTGTATATATGTGTGTTTTTAATTCTACGAATAGATTAAAATTTTATATTTAAAAAAAAGGTTAAATTATCTTTAGGATCCCAATTTTTGTCAAATTTTGTAAAATCAGTCTTAATTTTGTATTTTTGCTCAAATAGGTCCTAATTTTTGTCAATTTTGTTCAATTTGGTTATTTTTTTCTAACACCGCTTAAATCACTAACCCCATGAACAGTGATCGTCATGTGTCACTTCGTGATTTTTTTAATTTTTTTAATTTTTTTAATTTTTTTAAATGTTCACGTGTCAACCTAGCAGCGTGCCACGTGTCAAAGTCAATGTTTTATATTCAATTTGGTCATATATTCATTATTTTTGTTCAATTTAGTCCCAATTGTCGTAAACATGAACCAATTTTTTCCCTCTCCAAATTGAAACCAAATTTAATTTTTATATTAAAATTCACAATTCATTAAATATTTTTATATAATATATTAAAATTCACAGCATTATAACTTTTATATAGAAATTAAATTTGGTCTCATTTTCGATAGAGACAAAATTGGTCAATTTTAAACAAAATTGGGACTAAATTGAACAAAAATAATAAATATAAGAACCAATTGAATATAAAACATTGACTTTGACATGTGGTACATTGGTGTGTTGATAAGTATACATTTAAAAAAAATTAAAAATATAAAAATTTAAATCATATTTAAAATAAAATTAAAAAAACATGAAGTAACACGTGATTAATGATTTAAACAGTGTTAGCAAAAATGACAAAATTGACAAAAATTTGTACCTATTTAAACACAAAAACAAAATTATGACTGATTTGAAAAAACTTGACGAACCTATTAAACCTCCACAAATATTTTGTGTTCGTATTCCTTGCTTAAATTTATATATCTTTTTTTTAAATATATATATATATATATATATATATATATATATATATGTATATATTAGCTTAGGTAATAAAGGAGAAGTGAGGGTCATGATTCTGATCATACATTTTCCACTTCTATAATATTCTAAAAATTATAAACATCTTTATCACATTAAACTTGTCTAAACACCATTACATCATAATATCTCCATTTAAAATCAATACACGACATAATACTCAAATAAAAAACTATAATATTTAAAAACTGAAGAAGTGTATCTTTTTCAGTAAAAAAAGAACTACGTAACAATATAGACAGTAGATGAGAATAATTAAGTGTCATAAACAATGACATTTGAATACGAAACCACCACAAAATTCAAAATAACCTCCAAAACCACTTGTTTTAGTTATTATTTTTAATTCAGAAAAAGACAAAACATGCTATCACAACCAGTTAGTGCATTACTAATGCAGTTTTTAATTGTAAAGACTGTAATTGATTCTCAATATTAATCGAATAGATATGTGATAGAGCCTAATAATAAAATATTTTAAAGAATGATAAGTTGATATCATTGTTATTTCTTAAGACCCAATAATCTTCTTTTTCTTTTGTGTCCAAAATCTTTTCAAAATATAATGTTCATGTGCCTTCAATATATATTTCAAGCTCCGCACGCAACCCTAATTAATCTGCAACTTGGTATATTTATATTGTTTAATGATTTGAAAATGTTCGGTCCCATGGTTTGATTATTAAATCCTAAATAAATGAATTATGTGCCTAGAAATAGTTGTGTGTTTGGAGCAACTAGGAAGATAGACACGACAGTAGTACATGCCTTATTGAGGTAAACTAATAATGAATTGCATTGTGTGGCCTACTTTTCCATTCCATTAAATTCATCAACTCATCAAAATATTTATCATACCATAATAATTCACCACATTTCTCTCAACTTCCTTCATCTTCTTTTGTTAGATATATACATCATATTATTTTTTTTTTTTTAAAAAAAAAAAACCATCTCCTTCACCTTCTCCATCCATTTCTCATTAACCACTTTTTCTATAACACACCTCAGTTTTTCTAATTATTTCATATATTGGTAATGTTGCTATTATACAACAAACCTAATAATCTTACCCAATATTCTCACATCTACCTTGCCAATTCCTCGACTTTCCTTTTATGATGTTTCTCTCTCCCTTTACACCCTTCAAATTGATATCATAATGGATAGGAATAGTTAACCTAAAAAAAAATCTTGGAAGAAGATTGACTAAGTGAATGATGTATTAGATGTAATATTTGCCATTAGGTTAGTGGTTATAACTAATAGTGAGAATAATTATCACTAAGTTAGAAGTTATAACTAATAGTTAAAGGACAATTATTTTTACTTAAGAGCATAATAGCTTAAACACTTTGATTTGACTTGACCAACCTAATCTCTATCATAAAAAAATTGATGTCACCTATGAAAATATCCCCCTCAACAATCTAATGATTGTAACTTGACACACTTAGTTTTCGTCATTAGACAATTGATGTCACATACAACAATATTTTCCTCCGCAAGTGATTTGATTAAGACTAGGCCCACCTAGTCTTCACCCGGGAAATTGAGCATTTATCACTAGGTTGAAAGTTATAATTGATATTCCAGATGCAACTCTTTCTCTTAAGAGTGTCTTAAGTTTCACAATCTAATTGTGACTTGACCCACCTAGTCATTTCGACACATCAGTTGTATGTTTGCTTGCAAAAGAATTACTCTTTCCCCACAACCACATAATTTCCCTCTTAGTACAAACGTCTTGACCATAGTAACAAAATATACCTAGATCATATCGATTTTTCAAATTAAGGTTAGTATGATTGATCAAGGTTTAGGTTAACAAGTCAGATTAACAAAACCCGAAACTATCTAAGAGAGGTTCTAATCTATCTAATCTAGTCCCAAATGAAAGTCTTTAAGAATAATATAAATAGCATTGTTTACAAGGTAACTTTTAGGCATTTAATATTGCATTTATTGTTTTCTTATAAAGATATTTGACTTAGGCGTGAGAGTGATATTGTAGACACTTCAGACCAAGAAGTATTTATATTGGAGGATGACATCTTAGCCTTCATTGTAGGAAGATTTGGTGAGCTTGGATTGAAGAGGAGATTACGACGAATGATTGTTTCCAGTGGATGTGTGTCACTTGTGTGTTTAGTCCCTTAAGAACACACATTATAATATTTTTTTTTCAATCATTTTTAAAGTATAGGAATCATTTTTATGTGAACTTTGGGAGAGGAACGATGTCCAATTTGACACGTAAGGATAGGGACGAAAAACATATTTAACTCTAAATTTCTCTTAAAATAAACATATTTAAACATGAATTACAAAGCCTCAAAATTCCAACATTCACTCAACACTAATTGTTCAGACCTAACTTTTGTAACAAGCGTAATTAAATCACATGATACAAAAATAAGAGAAATAAATTATAATATTTAGAAAAAATACCTCCAAATATGATACACAAATAAGAGCAAGAAATTATTTTTTATAAACATTGAAATATTTGAAATTTCTTAATTTGGTTTTTTTGACTTCTTTAAAAAAATTTAATTAAATCTTTATATTAACTATAGTAACAAAATATTTTCGATAAGAACCTAATTGAAAAATAAATAAACGTTGAGAAACTTAATTAAAAAAATTATGGGTTAAATATGTTTTTGGTCCCTTTAACTTTCAATGAAAATTGGAATTATTCCTCTTCAAAATTGTGAATGACCATCTTGAGCCATATATTTAAATGGACTATCATTTTTAGCTTGAAACTAATTCTATTATAGTATAACACATTAGTTTGGTCTAAATGAAAAAATAAATATTACAAATTTGAAAATAGAAAAACATATTGTATGTTATGAGACCAAAAATGATGTTGTCGGTCTAAGACGACACCAACTTAGTACAAACGTCTTGACCATAGTAACAAAATATACCTAGATCATATCGATTTTTCAAATTAAGGTTAGTATGATTGATCAAGGTTTAGGTTAACAAGTCAGATTAACAAAACCTGAAACTATCTAAGAGAGGTTCTAATCTATCTAATCTAGTCCCAAATGAAAGTCTTTAAGAATAATATAAATAGCATTGTTTACAAGGTAATCTTTTAGGCATTTAATATTGCATTTATTGTTTTCTTATAAAGATATTTGACTTAAGCGTGAGAGTGATATTGTAGACACTTCAGACCAAGAAGTATTTATATTGGAGGATGGCATCTTAGCCTTCATTGTAGGAAGATTTGGTGAGCTTGGATTGAAGAGGAGATTACGACGAATGATTGTTTCCAGTGGATGTATGTCACCTGTGTGTTTAGTCCCTTAAGAACACACATTATAATTTTTTAGAATTTAATTTTCAGACATAATGATTTTATATATAAATTATAAAATATACACATATTTTAATAAGATTATATTTTTTTAACTTTTAGAAATATAATTATTATTTTCAAAATAGATGAACTTAAAAATACATACTTTTCCGACCTAAATGTATTTTACTCGCATATTAAATAAATCTAGTTAGAAATGTCGTATAAGTTTATGTTGTAATTTGTTTTGTCTATCATTCAACTTATTTTGTGTAAAATTTTAGAGCCACAAAACCAATTCAGATAAATTTTGGTACCTCTATGTTTGTTCTCCTACTAAAGATTTTGAACTTAATATTTTCAACCTAATGATTTAGTTTGAACTTAACAATTATATGTTTATTTCTTCACACAAGGGTGAAAAGGCAATTATCTTGCACGGATATTTTTTTTTCCTAAATTAATGTATTCATTGATTTTTGTTGTTGTCCCATTAAAAAAAAGAAAAAGACTTATTTTCATCAAATAATTATTTTAGAAAAATGTAAAAGTTATAAAAGATAAAAGAGAGAATAAATTTGCTTTAATTTTAGTACTTTATTTTTTTTAAAACTTTTATAACATTTACAATAAAAATAAAAACTTACAACATCTTTAAAATATAATAAGGTAATAATAATAATAATAATAATAATAATAATAATAATAATAATAATCACATGATTATCTATTTTTTAAAAATTATAATCTTTTTCCATTAAAAAAATTATAAACTTGTCTCTGAAGAAAGTTTCTGAATCCACCGATGTCAACTACCCTTTTCAATATGTTTGGTCGATCTTGCGATCACTTTCATGGCATCGTGCATTTTTTTTTTAATTGTGCCCCTCAATTAGTTTTTTATGTTGTCTTATTTTTAAACTCTAGTTTGAATGTATTTTATATTTCCTATTTCGGTTTGTACATGTTTTTTAGCGAGATAGTTTGTATTTATTTTTATAAAATAAATATATTTTAGTTCTTTTATGTGTTTATGTAACACCTCATTTAATTAATAACTCTAATTAAAGGAAATGTCATACAGAATAATACAGTAAGCACGGTTCTGGAGTATAAATACTACTCCTTTCAGTTATCCAGAAGAAACCGGGAAAAGAATAAGGCACACAACGATGCCAGTATCAAAATAGAGTAAGGGATCTAAATTACTCAAAGTAAAGTTCTAAAATAAGGCAATACATGGGCCATAGCCCTAAAAGAAGACATGAAAAGCGGAATCCAACCCAGCTGGACTATGCAGCGGAATCACCATTTCCATGTTGATCACGAGGAGTTCTCGCATCTGCTCACATCAATAGATTAATGATCATCGCAAAAAGAGAAAACCACACACAGAACATACAAACAAGCAGAAGGGCAAGCTAGAGTAGAAATTGGTTTATCATATAGTTACATACAAGTTCATAGTCCAAGATGCATATGTCAACCAATCATGTTATGACTTGCAAACAATACACTAATTGTTATAGTGTTATGAAATTGGTTCATCAGGATACATATAATTAGTCGGATTCAGCGGACACTTGCACTTGTGGTGGCATTTACTACTCTACCGAGCTAATTGTTATAGTGTCTCATTCCCTCCACGCACAAGGTTAGCCCTTAAAGTGTTCCAGGCCTCTTGCTACTCTCACCACTTGAGTCAGTACGCTCTATGTGAGACTAACCGACTCTTTAGAGTGTCAGATGCGATCCTTACCTTGAATCCTTACTAAATTATACAAATGAGGCACCACCATGAAACTCCCACTAATAAGGGTCATGGAATTACGTCCTGACCAAATGAGGCACCACCATGAACCTCACCTAGAGATTCATGGAATTACGCTCTGACCAATGAGGCACCACCATGAAACTATCGTGGAATTACGTCCTAACCAAACCAACATCATGTTTCCATCAATCAATCTAGAATCATTTCTCATGCCAAAACCATGCCACTTTGATAACCAACCATCCCATACAGGTCACATGCCAAGATCATATTAAACTTATCATCCACAACCCATAAACCATTTCACTCATGCATATTCACTCATCTTATGCTTTAACATAACAATCCAACCAAGTCATGGCTCATTACATAACCACACATCCAATCAAGTCCCATCCAGGCATACATAACCACATGATCACATACATTGAGCAAAGAACAGTATAGAAAACAACCATGGAACAAACAGCAGCCAACACAGCACTTCTCGCACGAGTCTCGCCCAAACTAGAGGGTTCTCGCCCAAGCAAAAAGGGGTTTCTCGCTTAAGCGAGCCCTTCTCCCCTAGGCGAGAGCTCGACAGTGGTACTGCAAGGTTCTAGCAAGTTCTCGAGCAGGCGTCAACGTCTCGCCTAAGCGAGACTCTTGCTCGCTCAAAAATGCACTTAGTCGCCTAGGCGACAACCCGTGCTGGAACCAAGGGTGAGTTCCTGCTACTCTCGCTTAGGCGAGATCAGCAGGTTCTCACCTATTAGTCCTCGTTCAACCAAACATAGCCATGCACCAAACATTTTCATACGACCAGCAACATCATTCAAGCACCAACAACACAAGAACAATCCAGAAATAAACCAGATACTTATGAAAACATAAACCCTAGCTTCACTTACCTGGAAGGTGCTAGCCAAACGACTCGTATACCCGAACAGTAAGCATCATAGCTCTGAGACAGCTTAATGAGCTGGAAACAATAGTGGAATAGTATGGAAACGAGGTCATTAAGATGAGCCTCAGAGGAAACATGAAATAAGAGCATAGGGGAACTAGTATGAGCTAAGAAGCAACTTACGTGGAGCGGAAAAGCTTGAGCTTGCTTGACAAAGAGTTGGGACCAAACCCTAGTAAAGCACGATAGTTGTTCTAAGAGAGGGTGAGAGTTGTTTTCTGAAAAGTGAAATGAATGAGAATGTTAAGGCAGTTTATGGTCATGGGCACCCTATAGGCTAGCCCTTAGGCCTAACAGATGGGGATAGGCTCCTTTAAATTTTTAGAGCAGAAAAGAGGGTTTTACAGTTTATATAGTTGGATATGGTTTTAAAATAAATATTTTTTTAAAATAAGTGATTATTTTAAAAGTGACTTATTTCATAAACATTTTTTTATTAGTTTAACCAAACTGTTCCTTTATCTTTCATTTTTTAGTTGAAGTCTAAATAGTTTTTAGATGTTACTTTGTTGTATAATAAACCACTAAGGTCTAAAAATTAAGATACTAATAAAATAGGTGGTTTATGATTTTATGGGTGGTAAAATGCTTGTGGTCCATCTTTTCGGCTTCTGCTCATAGTTTATATTATCCATTCCTTTGTTTTCTTCTAATGTCACAATCCCTTGCCACTTTTTCTGATCTTAAATAAATGAATGTTTGTTTATTTGTTTGAGAGTGTGATTTAATTGTGAAGTTATATAATTCCAATTATGTTCCCATTGATGAGGAGTAGGAGTATGGTTAGAGATTTATTTGGACTTAGATTATGAATATATGTAAACATTTGGTAAGGATAATTCATTTATTATGTGGGAGATTAGTTTTGGTCGAAAAAATTAACTGATTATATTTTAGTTGATTTAATAATATTTTTGTTGTTGTTATATTTATAATAATGATTTAACATTTTTTTCTATTTATATTTGATTTAATGTGATTTTTATATTTCTTTAAAAAAGGTCTCTTTTGTTATATTTGAGTTTTTTTTCATTTTGTTTTAGAAATTTGACAATAAACACGGAAAAAAAAAGTGGGTGATGTCGACTCATCTCCTGAAGTAACATCAAATATTGATTTAACATAGGGAACACATTAAATTTTTTAAAAATATAGATATAGAAAACACTGAATCGTTATTATAAATATAAGGACTAAAAATACTATTAATTTTTTTTAATTTTATTCAATCAATTTTTTTTTTCTTCACCCTAAAACCTTGTTTAAGAAAGCTAAGTTCACTACAACTCATACCATGTTGGAAGAATGTGAATTTTTCTTGTACTTTTTTAGTAACTTATGTGTTGTATAGTTATATTAAAATGAAAAATTGTTGGTCTAAGTGTGTAAAGCAATGTCTTTATGAAGTGAGAGGTGTGGGTAGCAACATCTATAGTTGGAATCATGATTTGGATTTTTTGAGTATATTATAAGAATGAGGGTATCATATATTATAAGGGTGCATTTAGTGCACATCAATTTTTTTAGTTGCTTTTCAAATCCTAATATATGTAGCTTGCAAGATCAAGTTTTAGGTATAGGGTGTACTATTCTAATATATGTGAAACAATGTACTTATGTTAATTTCTTTGCTTTCAATTATGAGTGTAGCTTGAAGAGTAAGTAGTTTCTTCATTTAATGATTTTTCAACATCTTATAGTTGGTCCATTCAATAAACGACCTTACTTTATTTTGATTACGTAAACTTTATTAAAATGACAATTCTAACTTATTTGACCAATGTTCTACTTTAATTTCAGAAGCTAAAAGTTAGGCTTGGAAAAATAAAGTTTTCACTAAAGAAATAAGAGATGGTTGTTTTCATTATCCACCATTTTAGTTGTAGATCGATTTCAAACAAATTACAGTTCATACGTGCAATAATAACCATTTAAATAAGAGAATTGCATTATTCTTTACCTATAAATTATATGCTTCATGTTCCCTCACAATGTTTTTTTTCTTTCAAATTTTCAAAATAAGTTTTTTTCATAATGAAATTTCTGAAATGCATGAAATACATTTTGAAACAAGCTTTTTGAAATAACATTTCGAAAATGAACTATAGAATGTATATAACAACTTCCAACGCAAAAAAACTTTCCGAAACATGAAACAGAAAAAAAGTTCTCCCTCTCTACCTCCTCTGCAGAAACAATGATAATGGAAGTGACTAGGGTGATGAAGTGCAATAGTAAAAAGTGAGTATTATGATGTGAGTACAGTTAGTAATTGTGAAGGTGCATGAAACAATAGCCTAAATTATACAGTTGATTGACTTTGCCCAAGTTGAAACTGCCACAGAATTCATAGTTAACAAGTTCTAATGCAAACTATTATGGGCATTTCTTCCTGCACCCATTTAGTCTTAGCGAAATGACCGAGATACCCTTTATTAAAAAATTATTTAAAACCATAAAATCACTACATCTTTACAACCTCATATTCATACCGCACTGCACATCTCCTTCACGCCTGCACTTTACATTGCCTCCATAGCGTGTGAGAAGCATTTGAAGAAGCATTTTTTTTCCGATTTGGGGTCAAGGATAGTGGAGACGAAATTGGTATATTTTAATATAATTTCTAAAATGTCAAAACAGTACAAACTAAAATGCATTTCCAAATCCAACTATATTTTGGATTTTCCAATCCGAAATAAATATTGTTCTACAACACATTTTGAACTATACAATCTAAAATATAATTTCAAATCCGAAATCATATGTATATTATATAATCTCGAAAGCATTTTATTTTGAAACAATATTTTCAACGGTAAAGTAGTTTTTCTTTGACTAAATAAATTCAAAAGTAACTTAATTTTATTAATTAAAATATATATATAACAACTCAGCAACTACACTCACAACAAAGCACACACCACAAGCATCCCAGCACATTAGAATTCTAGGAAGCATAAAGCCCACATTATGAGGAGTTCTGGCAACATTATTATCAAAAGTGATTCCGCTTGAGTGACATTATAATCACAAACTTTTAGCACTCCTTCATGACCAAGATTCCGCATTGGTTTTCGATGATTTCACACTCATTCCCTTCACAAGTAAATAGTTGAACACGTTATGCGATTATACTATAGCACACTAAATATTGACGGCAGAGAACTTGAATACTAATTAACTACTAAAAGTACAAAGTTTTGGTCAAAATAGAGGTGTTTGAAGACAGATTTGTAAGACAATTAACAAAAAAGTCTCATGAAATGAGATTGGTACACGCCTAGTGGCTAATGACTAAGCAATCTACGCTGCTGTGTCCTTTTTCTTCTTAGGCATTCTGTATCCACCAACAACACAAGCATGGTCCCTCTCGAATGGTTCAAGGGTCACTTGCTCGAATGGCTTGAATTGATCAGCCTTCAACTTGTTCACTTCGCTTTCAAACACTGCCTCCGCAGGAACTGTTGAGTCTATGCAGTTAGCCTAACATACAAATGAAGATGACTTTAGACACAGAAAATAACATTCAACAGTCATTTAACTACCACCGATAAAAAATTGTCCCAAGAACATTGATTAAACCTAATCATGAAAATTTATCTCGTTCCAGTATTCTAATTACAGGATGAGCCCCTTTACGCATCCTCAAGTTACTTGTGTTATGTCATATGAAAGACCCAAGTTAAAGAAACAGCATCATTAAGTGGGAACCAGAATCACCCTTTTCGACAGGTTCTACATAGACCAGGCAACACAATATAGTCAAAGAACCATACCTTGATTGAAATAACAAAATGACCTCCAGATTTGAGATAATACGAAGCATTGAGTCCCAAAATCCTTGCCTACAATGGTAAAAAGAAAATCCATAACAAGGCTGATAAAAGTCTCGTAATATAAAGTGAACTTTAATCTTCCATTTCTAGCAATGGTTAAAAATGTAAAGAATCCAGAAATTAAAATCAATGCACAAAACAGAAGAGTAAACTAAAAAATGGACACGCTGTAACACATTCATCAAAATTTTAAAATATAAAAAATAATACAACAAAATAACAGTCGAAAGTTGTTGATTAAAAAAGAAATAAAGCATATTTAAAAGACAAACTAAAGTGCATCAGAAACTCGGGTATGCATCATTCATGATGTCTTGAAGGGGAATCCGAGTAACTCGTCATGTGCACATTAATTCTTATGGACAAATGACATGACAATTGAGTAATACACAACATCAAACTCACAAAAATTAAAACTAAAATAAAAAATAAAACAAAACAAAAATCAGTACCTAATGATTAAAAACTGGTACACAAACAAGCATAATAAAATTAAAACCCATGAGACAGTAATTATGAAAAACAAAATTCTTCATACAAGAATATTAAAACACTAAAATTAATGTGCATCAGAAACCGGTATCTGCATCAACAACGATGTCTTGAAGGGGAATCCAGGTAACTTGTCATATGCACTGATAGTTCCTATTGGAAAGACTATTCAAATAAAATTTTAATACAGCAAAAAAAATAGGAAGATAAAAATTTAATATAACTTTTAACAAATGTAAAGGTGTAGAAACAAGAAAAATATATAAACTCAATACAAGTGTTTGCAAACCAAACAGAAAAGTAAATTTTGAGAGAAACAAACAATAATCACATGTCATAAGGATTGAAGTAAATCACAGTTATGCAAAACTAGTAAGGTGAAGCTGAAGCCACTATCAAGAGGTTTGATTGATATTTTTAATCCACACCTGATCAGGCTGGGCAACATCAGAAAATATGACATCAACCATACCAACTAACATCCTGTACTTAGCGGGATGTCTAGCATCTTCAATAATGGGTATAACATTAGTACGCTTCTTTGCCATATTGACCAAATCACGTCCACTTCTATGGGAAAATTCAACTGCATACACGACTCCTGTCTGTATACAAAGAATAGAATCAAACTTTATATTTTTTGCCACAAATCTAACATTGTCCAATTCAGAATATACTTACGGGGCCAACAATGTCAGAAACATGAGAAACAGTTGTGCCAGAAGCAGCTCCTAAGTAAAGGACTCTGGCACCAGGTTTCTTTACAGGGTAAAAGACAAAATATAAGAAAATTGTTAGGATAGTGAACAGAAGCAAAATAATCAAATCAGAGCAAAGGTAACTAGTAAAAATCTTACAATCCATATGTTATCAACTCCACCAAGGATGGCAGCAGCCAACTTCGAGCGGAAAGGATTCCAAATTCTGTATTCTTCTTTGGAACCATCTTCGTTCTGCAAAATCAAAATTACGTTGTAAACGTCATCTACTAGTTCAAAAAAGACAGGGTGCGGCAGATTGAGAAAGAAAATTAACCTGAACAGTAATCCTTTTCTCATTATAAACAGCTTCACCAGGAACCAGATTCTTAGTGACAAGGGCGTCTTCTTTACCCTTGGCAATAAAAATACCCTCGTGTCTATGTGGTTGAACAACGACCTTACTCCCTCCCTTCATTCCACCACGGCCACCACCTCTACCTCCTCCACGGCCACCTCCTCTGCCTCCTCCTCTCCCGCCACCTCTGGCTTTAAAGGGTGTACCCCTGTCTCCTCCTCTTCCACCACCGCCCCTTCCTCTACCTCTGTCTCCCCTACCACCCCTGAAACCTCCACCACCACCACCACGACCTGCACAGATTCAAACAAAAAGAAAGCTGTTACTACTACTACATTCTTCTATCAACAAAAGAAATCCCTAAAAACTACAAACAAAGTCAAAAGCATGCAGAGGAGTGGATGAAAATTAATCTGTCACCAAAGAACATTTCATAAAATTCTAATGTCAAGTGCCTAAACAATAATTATAATTTTCTTACCAACAACAGAAAAATTATCGCAAGCAGAAAACATTCATTGAAGAGGTAGAAAGCAGGGGAGAAAATATATCATTCAGGTAGACCGTGAAATAAAGTTCAAATGTAAAATAAATGAACAACAACCATATTTTCTCTATCAACAAATGAAAAATTATCAAACACCGAAAAAATCATCAAAGTTCCAATGTCAAGTGTATAAACTACAACGTTTGAATGCCCAGAAGAAAAAACCCCATATTGTTTGTAACAGATGCATAAAAGGTGTATTATCACCTCTGGGAGGAGCCATCTTCCACAGCAGAGGTTGCAAACGGCGACAAGACGCAACAGGTGGAAATGGAATAGGTGAAGGTTGATAATTAGGGTTTAAGAAATAGGGTTTTGAATTTATAGAGCACAAATAGGAGAGCACCACTTTAACCCTAACGGGTCACAATCACACCCAAATGATCCGGCCCATTTTCTATACGTTCCGCACATAAACCCAATCTTCTTCTATGTGATCTTTCATTTTTAGTCTGAAAATATATATTTTATATGATTTGATTTTATAATTTTTTTAGTTCATATTCTCAAATATCACCGTGACACAAATTACTAATATTTAATGATAGTGTTGATAAATGATCTAGATAAATTGTTATTTTAATATTTCTAATATGTACTTTTAAATATTTAAGAATTTTTCAAAATAGAGGACCATATTTAGGAATTTTTCAAAATAACTAAAATTCTTATAAAATTACAAAAAATCTAAGCACTAATTCATAGTTTCATTGCTTTCCACTAGAGGAGTATCATTACATGTGCTCTTCTATGTTCATTAAGTTAAGTGGTCCTTGCAAAAGAGACAAATAAAACACAAGTTAGACAATTATCTGGATACATACATTTAACATCAGATCCACTAGCGGTGTGTACCTGTGGTAATTCCCAAACCAAACTATGCAGAGGACTAAATAAGGTAAATCCCCTTCGCGCATAGGACTAAATAAGTCAGTGACTACGATCTCCTACAACTCTTAACACATAACCTATTATACTCTACTAAATTGTGAATAATTATTAGAGTACATGATACCTCCATATTGAATCCATATGTCAATGCATACATTAAAATAATCACCACACATAATTTCTCCTTAAAATTCCTTTAACAATGTCATACATGTTCATCATAGTATATTCAATTCAATTTATAATAATGAAACCATAAATTATGTCTCATATCAGTCACAGAACGTCCAAAAATAGTCAAACAGGCAAAACACACAAAACAACCCAATTTGGCAATCAACATCATTTGCCTCACAAAAGTTGGCACTTAGTGGCAAGGTTTGGCGCTTAGTTCCCTAGAGTCTTATTACTCCCCAAACCTACAGAGGAGATGACGCTCAACATCGCTTGGATGATAAGTTAGATGCACCACAACATATTGAATCACGTCCCTTTTCATCTCAGACCACCAAAATGACTCATTAAGATCTTGGTACATCTTAGTCATGCTAAAATGCATGCTAGTATTACTTTTATGGCCTTCATATAACACCAAACCACTAGTGCAGAAATATCATATTACAACAAGATATTACAACATTTACACGAAAACCGATGTAGCAGAGTGCGCGGTGGCATTTTTGAAATTTCTGCGAACTGTATTACATCGGTTGCCTCTTAAAATCGATGGAATACCCATTTTTCAAAAAAAAAAGAGAAAAAAGCTACCTATTCTGCATAGAACTCAAATACTACATCGGTTGCTCTAGAAAACCGATGTAGTACAACCCTTTTTTCCAGCTGGGGTTTCCCCTCATTTTCTCAATTTTTCTTCGCGCTTCTTTCTTCTTTCTCTCTTCTCAGCGTTTTCTTCTTCGCACTGCGTTCCAACCCACTCCACCGTCGTCCACTGCGCTCTTCCGCACGGCCACCGCAACTACTCGCCGTTCTCCGCGCAGCCGCACCTCTGCGCAGTCGTTCGCCATTCTTTGCTCCTCCGCGCAGCCGTTCGCCGTTCACCTTTCTCCGCTCCGTTCGAACTGCCACGCCGTTGTTGGGCCACCTCTTGCGAGCTTCGTCCGCCGGTAGTGGCCTCCCAAAGCCCTAGCAGTTGCGCGGGGGAGCATTAGCGTGGTGGCTTGGTGAGAGCGTCCCTTCCTCCCGTCGCTTGCCATCGCACTGCCTTCCTTCCACCGCACCGCCGCTTTTCCTTCCACTGCACTGCCGCGTTGTCGAGGGTTCTCCGACGTTGGTGGTTCCCGTTTATTGTTGGTGCCGCTGCTGCCACCGCTTCCCCCTACTGCCACCACTTCCTCCTGCTGCCACCGCTTCCCGTTGCTGCCGTCGCTGGTCCCCTCATCTCGTTTGTTGTTGCTGCCCTCTATTGGGTTATTTAGGGATCCTCTAACTGTTGCATTGTTGGTCTGAAGGTTCAAACACAGTACGCAAAAATTTTCAGCTTCTAATGGTTAGTTTTTTAAAATTTGATATAATTTTAATTTCTTATATTTATTAGAATTAAAATTAAATTTAAATTTGAATTGAATACTTAATTAATATGTATTTGTTGTTGTATGTTTACGATTATTATTGAACGTGTTGGTTGAGTTCGAAGGTGTCCGACCCTCGACAATGTTTTTAGAAATTAGTTTTAGTGGTTTCAATCAATGATTTAAAGAATCAAATGATTTAAAGATGTTTTCAATCATCAAGAAAATCATTCTTATAAACTTCAACTGTTCATTTGGACAGTTGGAAAATATTGAATGCAAGTATAAACGAGCTTTTTATGTTGTGTAGAATGGATCGGAGTTGGGTGCATGCTAGTCGAATCACTGATGTGTATGAGAATGGTGTTGAAGAGTTTCTTCAATTTGCTCAGTGAAATGCAACACTCGTGAATGGAAAATATTATTGCCCTTGTGTTAATTGTTTGAATGTGAGACGACAATCAATTGAGTTGATACGAGAACATCTCCTTTGTGACGGTTTCTTAAAGAGTTATAGAACGTGGACCTGGCATGGTGAAGTTGTAAACCTCTCAAGCATACCTCAATCTCAAGAGTCGAATGTATATCATGAAGATCGCATGGAGGATATGATTGATGATATTGAAGAAGACAATTTTAAAAGCACACAAGTGTATGATTCATTGAAAGATGATTCAGAAAAATCTTTATATCCCGGTTGTACAAGATTCACGCGTTTGTCAACAATACTAAAATTATTTAACATCAAGGCAAGAAATGGGTGGACCGATAGAAGTTTCACTGAATTGCTTGAATTATTGCATGAAATGCTCCTATAGGGGAATATGTTGCCGACCCGGCACTATGAGGCAAAGAAGATACTATGTCCGATGGGTATGGAGTACCAGAAAATACATGCTTGTCCAAATGATTGTATATTATATAGAAAGGAGTTTGAAACATTGACTAAGTGTCCAAGATGCGGGGTATCACGATTCAAAGTGAAGGATGATGACATGGATGAAGATAACATGAAGAAGGGTCCTCCTGCAAAAGTGTTATGGTATCTTCCAATCATACCACGATTTAAACGTTTATTTGCCAATGTTAATGATGCAAAAAACCTTGTTTGGCATGCAAATGGAAGAAAGAGTGATGGATTGTTACGACATGCAGCTGACTCACCTCAATGGAAGAAAATTGATACTCTTTATCCACAGTTTGGGAGTGATCCAAGAAATTTGAGGCTTGGTCTTGCAACAGATGGGATGAATCCTTACGGTAATTTAAGTAGTAAGCATAGTTCGTGGCCTGTTTTGTTGATCATTTACAACTTACCTTATTGGTTGTCTATGAAGAGAAAATACATGATGTTATCAATGATGATATCAGGACCAAAGCAACCAGAAAATGATATTGATGTTTACCTATCTCCATTGATAGAAGATTTGAGATTGTTATGGGATGAAGGAGTGAAGGTGTTTGATGCACATGGAAATGACAATTTCAATCTGCGAGCTTTGTTATTTTGCACAATTAATGACTTTCCGGCATATGGAAACTTAAGCGGTTATAGTGTGAAGGGACATTATGCTTGTCCGATATGTGAAGAAAACACAAGTTATCATCAACTAAAACATGGCAGGAAGACATGTTACATTGGTCATCGAAAATTTCTAAGACGTAATCACTCATATCGTAGGTTGAAAAAGGCTTTCAATGGATGCCAAGAGGATAAAATTGCACATCCACCTTTAACTGGAGAAGAAGTTTATGAGCGAGTGTGTCAAGTCAATGTCACATTTGGAAAAATACTCAAGAAACCTATCATGAAAAACATATGGAAGAAAAACTCAATATTCTTTCAACTTCCATATTGGGCCAAATTAGATGTCAGGCATTGTATTGATGTAATGCATGTGGAAAAGAATGTTTGTGATAGTATAATTGGGACATTGCTTAAC
>Ga0214542_1003159_pt1 | contig 33899 bp, 8 predicted proteins | sample CNSS1metaG_FD_160096 | JGI IMG/M metagenome (GOLD analysis project Ga0214542, IMG submission 160096) | Root nodule microbial communities from cowpea collected in UCLA plant growth center, Los Angeles, California, USA - CNSS1 | ecosystem: Host-associated > Plants > Roots > Nodule | place: USA...
TAAAATATATATATATATATATATATATATATATATATATATATATATATATATATATATATATATATATATATATATATATATATATATATATACCTTTACGTGAGGGGTTATATTGAAAGTCTCATATCGACTGGTTTTGAATGATTGACTTAGGTTTAAAGTTTACTTCCTAACCATATTCAAACACTCAAGTTGTGTGGAAGATGATACTAAAGTTATAGGATAAACAATCATATTCGTCATTTATATTTTAGGATAGTTATTTATACGTAAAATTGTATTGAAGTATTCTCAATTTTGCCTCATACTTATCAACAACAATACTAATATTTCTTGATTTTGTATAATATTAAGTTTTGTTTGATACTTCTCGATACTTATCAACAACAATACTAATATTTCTTGATTTTGGATGATATTAAATTTTGTTTGATACTTCTCGATATGACACTTCTTAATAAAACTAATATTTCTTTACCTTACCTTATAATAACTAATAATCTTTTACAACACAAGTATTAATGTGATATTTGTTTTTTGGTCTTAGCATAGTTGTTTACAAAAGTATGTTTTTAATTCAAATAATTTGTTGTAATATTTTAATATGTGAAAAATCTTATGCATAATTATCTTAGTCTTTTCTGGCATGGTCTAATCTTGCACCCTATTTCATATGCAATCTTCCATAAGTGACCACATATATATAAAGACAAAAGAATTGACTTTGTGCGTTGACATTTTTTTTTAAGCAATACTCAAGTGGTTGAGAAGATTATTTTCACACATCCATTAATAGCAGCAACTTCACTATTTGTTTTTTTTTATCAGCAACAAAAATTAAATAAATATAATAGGACATTTGGGATGTCCTAACCCTTTTACAAGTTACAAAAATATTACAGATCGATTATTATTATGTTGTAATTCCATAATAGTCCTGACATTAAAACAATAATGAAGTAGCTGATTTACATTGACATTAGCACTATAACTAATACCACCATGATGACATCTTAAACTCATTAGCACAATAATCACTTTGATGACTATAAGCAACAACTTAACCCATTTTTATTCATGTCATCATTCACACTCAACATATTTTTTAATATATTTTTGGTAAACAATGATTAGGGTGTAAATGAAAGGTCTAGTGGCTAGCAATCGAGTATCTATTTGTTTAAGAAATTTGTTCACAACTTTATCCACAAAGTTTATATTTTGTTTTTCTATATGTAAAAAAATTATTTACTTCCACTACATGTTAACTTAAAATAAACATATATAAAATAAAAAAATTACGTAGATAATTTGCTTTGAACATATGTAAAATTATACAATAAAACAGAAATTTAACTTTTAAATATTTTTAAGTATTAGCGTCAGTTTAACCAACTTTAATAAATACAAAATTTTAATAATTTTAAAAATACACTAAAAATGTATAAAGTTATTTTTTAACACTTTTATTAAATAAACTTTAAATTAATGTCAACTTAATGGATAATAACTAAAATAAATATTAAAAATAAACTAAATTAATATGACTAGCATATACTAATATTATTTAATTTTAATATTTATATTTATATAAGTTAAATCAATATATATACTAACTATTAGAAAAACAAAACTAAATATTAAAAAAATAAATAAGTTGAGTGTCGATTTATCAAACCTTATTTAATTTTAATATTTTATAGTTAGTGTCAGGACGCTAACAACAAAAATAGTTTAAAATATATAAGGTTATTATGAGTTTAACGGACAATAATCTCATTTATTTTTAATATTTAGTATTTATATTTATTTAAGTTAGTGTTAATCAAATTAACACCGAGTAATATATTTTTGAATTTATATACTACTTTGTATTGAATATGTAATATAAATTATTTTTAATATAAAGGTCTAGATTTAAAGATGACAAATCATTTCAATTATTATTTTTTTTTATATAAATTTTATCACAATCTTCTTCTTCATTTACATTCAACAATCTTCTCACGGTGATGTCTTTCAACTACACTTATATTTTTCATCGGCATTTTTTTCTTTCATCTCATCCTAAACAATTTAACTACATTTTCTTCCTTCGATCTCTAAGACGTTTTTTAAAGATAACACTGTAAGTTCTAATCTTTAAAATGAATAATACCCGAATTTAATATAAGGGTCTAAATGTAAAAATGACAAATCTTTTCAATTATATTTTTTTTTTCTGACTTCCTATATAAATCTCATCACAATTTTCTTCTTCATTTACATTCAACAATTTTCTCAGGGTGATATCTTTCATCTACACCTATATTTTTCACCGGCACTCTTCTGTTTCATCCACACCCTAAACAATTTAACTACATTTTCTTCCTTCAATCTCTAAGACGTTTTTAAAGATAAAATTGTAAGTTCTAATCTTTAAAGGAAATAGTACCTCAATGTGATAATTGATCATAATAATGTTATCTTGATGAACTTAAGGTTGAAATATTGACATAGTCTTAGAAACAAAAACAAGTTTTCACATTCCAAAGAAATGAAACATGTTTTTTCTTCACTCTTCTAATACGTTTTTCAAAGACAAAATTATAATACAAAACCAAACTTCAAAGCTAACGATATCTCAAATATATTAATTGACAATATTGTACTAAGAGATTTGAGATTGAAACAATATTAAATATAAATATTTAATTTTTCTGTCATCCTCCTCTAAAATTATGCTTTTACATAATAAAAAATAATATGAATAATTTAGAAAAAAAAAGTTTGTTATTATACATAGTGTCCCTATAAACAAAAAAACTTAATAATAGATACATTTGGAGTCCATTGTAGTTTCACGCAGAAGTTTACAAGGAACATTCAGTTGGTGTTTTCACTACTGATAGTTGGTAAAAGTTAGATAAAGATATACAAGGTACAATGGCTAACTAATTATATATATTTAGAAAATATTCCAATTTGCTCCAAACGTGATGAGAATGTCCAGCATGAATTTCTTTTTCTTTTTCTTTTTGAAACAGCCATGGAAATGAAACCAGATGAATTGATTCCTAGCTCTATCCAGGGAAATTATATTCGCAGGGACAATAACTTGCGGAATCAAAAGTTTGGCATTTTAATTATAGGATTTTAAACCACTAACGTTTTGGCTTTATTCTCCAAATTTTAAACCACTGTTATGACTTGTGCCCTACTTTCAAAGTTAATGCATTCATTCACCTTATTCTCTCGAGCCACTTTCTCTGTCTACGAATTGTAACATGGCTAATCAATATACCTTAAGATTCTGTGTCTTTTGGGTTCTGTATTTAGTAAAATGCATGTGCTTTGCTTTTTCCTTGCACTGTTTGAACTACTACATGTCCCATTCAGTAAACACACTATCAAAATCATCTTGCTCTATCATGTCCCACCATTTTCCTGTGCCACCAAACCCATGTTCTCAAACCCATATACATGGTCCACTCCACTTGGCTATATATACTTGTACTTGTAATTTACCTTTAAAACCCTTTCATTATGGTAAAGTAAAGTATATATATATATATATATATATATAGACCCTTCAAGTTTTCAACTCATAACTCAAAACCACCCTTTGGATTCTCGTTGAATTTTTTATGTTTAGCTTTCAAAATATCAAATCAGTATACATTATATTGACCTAAATGTTAGAGTCTTTCTAGATTCACTCCCTCTTGTGTGGAGCATGAAAACCGCCATTGATGAACAATTTTCTTCCTCTTCCCTGAGTTTGGACTTAGCAGCATCTTTCTGTGTTGTGATTATATACTGAAGGAAAAAGTGCAACACAGAAAGTGTGCAATGTCATGAATGGATGATGATGTGTGATGATGATGATGAGCAACATCACATGATGATAGCTCTCACACAGTGAAGGAAAAAGTAGCAGGTTTTGCATGCACCATAACAGAACAGTAGTTCTGACCTGGTGCAACATGGTGAGGTGTGGATATGGATAAAGTGAGAAAGGATAGGGTTCTCGTGTGTAGATTCCAACTTCACTTTTGATCATACTATTTTAACATTCACCTTATCTTTTTCATGTTTTTTCAACGCTCTCTATAGTGATGATTGTAATTCAAAGCTTAACTTGTTGCCACAATAAGTGTTTTCAAAACCAAATTAATTATTGAATCCATGAAAATACTAGGTCGACCTTAGACCCTAGTGCACTAACAAATTAAATATATCAACATTATCTAATATAAATTAATTCAATCATAAATTTTACAAGGTCATATATAGGCATTTCATTTGTTAAACATAACATTTTTCGAATCTCAATTTTCTCCTTATATATATACATAATGGGGAAATAGAGGAGAAAAGAAAATAATATTATGATATATTATAAATTTAAATATACAAGTAGGAGAATAAACATTAATTGAACGTTTCTTCTTTCACAAATGTATTGTATCTACTACACTTGATACGAAAATATTATCTTGGTCTCCCTTTCTTATATATAATCAGTTTTATATCATCCATTATTTCCCTTATTTTTTTCTAAAAGTAAATTTAGTTAAAATAATTTTTTTATCACAATTTATATTATTTGTTGTTAATTGGGAAGAGACACTCGGTACTTCTATATTTTTTAAGAAAGTAAGCAAATAAAGGTAATTACACAAAAGTCGTAGTGGATAGTTTGTAATCTGTTATGTTGTTGAAAAATGTAAAAAAATTGTACTGTTTTTGTGTTGCGGTGATCAAGTGTGTAGTTATTTGTAGCAATATTAGTAGTTTATATTATTTTTTATATTTAAAATATAATTAAAGTAAAAATAAAAATATGAGATGTGCAAATAAATGGAAGAATCATCATTATGTATTATTATAAACTATTTTTAAAATATAATTTGTGTACTTATTTACAAGAAAATTTAATTGTATAAAATTACTTTGGTCTCACATGTTGGAATGCTTGTTACAAGGTGAGCGTTAGCTTCCTATGCTTCAACATTGAAAGCACGTGAAAAGAGAGTAGGGTGAAATATTAATTATGGTTTGCATGTTAAATATATTTTTAGTGTTTAAACTCTCAGTAAAAATTGAACTTAGTTTGATTTTGAAATTTTGAACCAATTTATTATCTTATCTTAAAAAATACGTGGATTTAATATTTTATTAAGTTTATTTGATATTTCAAACGCGTATTTAAGTTAACATTGAAACAAAAATGTGTCAAACTATGTAAATAACTCAAATACTATTATGAAACACAATTTATTCTCTTATCTTTAAAAATACGTGGATTTAGTATTTTATTAAATTTATTTGATATTTCAAACGCGTATTTAAGTTAACATTGAAACAAAAATGTGTCAAACGATGTAAACAACTCAAATACTATTATGAAACACAATTGAAAAGTCAAATAAACTTAACAAAATTTGGTTAAAATGACTAAATTCACATATTTCTAAAATTTAAAAGCTAAATTGGACTAAAATTTTGAAAAGAAAATAATTTAAATTTTCACTAAAAGTTAAAATATCAAAGACTAAAAATATATTTAACATACGTTTTTTCTGTGAGTTTCTTAAATTGTATTATGATGGATCTGATATGTCTAGAGATACTTGAATTTATATTTTTAATATTCTTGTTATGAGTTTTGGATTGATGTTCTCATTTTGTTAATATTAAATATGTAATCACAAATTAAATTTAAGGGTTTGAGAAACTCAACCAAACAAAATTAAATTTATATATATATATATATATATATATATATATATATATAAATTAAACAAACTTCTTTGTTATTAAGAGACATTTAGTTAATATTAAATTATTTATTTTCTAAAATTAACTCTGAATATCTATCTAAAATAAGTTATAAGAAGAACCAAAGGAATGTCAAATAATCTTACTGGAACCCTTACAATAAATAATCTTATTAGACTAAGAAGAACCAAAGGAATGTCAAATATATAATAATCTTCTATAGGGTGATTGTTACATTTGTTAGCACCTAGCAAAATGTTTGAAACAAATTAGTAATAGTAATCATGTCATGAATCAACAACATAACCACGGAAGAATAAATTTTAATCACTTTCACTTAATGAAACTAAATAAAAATGAAACAACATTTGGAAGGGGATGTGGATAGTTATCATATGAAGTATATGGAACAAAAAAATAACATTATGTTTCGAAAAGTAAAGGTAGATGAAGAAGAAATCATATATATGACTCAAATGAGGATATAGTCTTGGATTACGAACAAATATAAAATATCATCTTTCTTATATTCTGGTTGGTATTTATGTTCTCTGCATTGCATTCAAATATTGTTATAAGATGCCTACACAAGTTACTTTGCACAAATTATAAGTAGGCACTTGGATAATTGGACAATAAATCAGAAGATTACATAAAGGACATAATTAATCAGGACTTACAGATCTCAAATGATTTAGTCTAGAGTATTATTTTTGCAGGAGAATGAATAGACAATGAAGGTTTACCCAGGAGGAAAATCTAGTCAAAATCTTTGAAAACTAAAACCAATCAAATACATAGTGATTAAGCAGAACATCAAAGGAAAGAGGTTTGAAGTGCAAAAATTTTGGGCTGAGAAATTCAAATTTTCAAGACTGTGTTCTATTACATGGTATTGATGAAACCTTATTGGACACAAGTAATTTATGGACATAGCACAAGACAAGATAATGAAGTAAGCTATTTATGTTGGTTACTATCGGCACTTCAAGAGACCATGATTTTGTTTCCCTTTAGCCATCATCATTAAGAACAAAACTCCATCTATCTAAGATAGACTATGATATTGAGCTCACAAAATGTAGATTCATTTATTGCCCATATTTGACTACTCGTAACTACAATAGTCATTGATTAATGTTAATGTATGATTCATTTATTGTAGATTTGAACATTGTTGTTGAATCTCAGACTTCTAATTATGTGGCTCATGTTCCTCCAAAGCAGACATAATATGAGTGTTTGAATTATTGCATGTGGCCTTGGATGATTTAAATGAAATTATATATCTTTCGATTAGAACTACAAGGTACGGTTTCCCCCCACAAATGTTAAAAGAAAAGACTATTTAATTACTCAATTCAGCATTATTTTGGGTGGAATAACTTTATTTATTTATTTAACCTTGACTTTCCTTTTATATTCTCTATCATAATTAATATATTTTACTATAGCTCCAAGAAAACTCTATAAAATAGTGTAAAGATGAGATGTTATTAGTAGGTTTACATGGAACAATTTTTTTTTAATATTAAAATTATTTGTTAAATTTAATTTTATATTAATTAAAAATGTATATATTGGTTAGTTTAAAATTCACTACAAGAATAAACCGATTTATCGATTTAGGCAAGTTGACATTAATATTTTAATAATAAAAATATTTGTGTTAGTGTCATATCAGTACACTAATAAAATTTATTTAATGTTGATAGAGTCAACATAGTTAATTCTAAACCAAGACTAATTAGTTTTAATTTTTTTAATGAAAGTAAAAATATTTGTGTTACTATTAGTGTCTCCTTATTAACATTAACTAAAATAATTATTAAAAATAAATATGCTAGAGTTTGCTTAATTAACGCTCATAATATTATTTATTTTCAATATTTATATTTAGAATTAAATATGATTTTAATCTTTCAATGTTGATGTGGAATTTGAATTCATCTTTGTCAAAAATTTTAATATATTTTGATTCTCAAATTTAAAAAATAAATTCGTATTTGTATTGGTTAAACCAACATTACTTTACATGTTATGCATTTGTACATCTTTGTGGGAACAAATAGGAAATGTAGATTAATTTTAATCTAAAAGTTTATATTTAAAGATGACAAATCTACCTACTTACAATTTTCATATCTTACTTTTCTATATACATCTCTTTATATTTAACTCCTCTGTTGACATTCATTTCCTTCACCCATGAATATCTCCTTTATCCACACTCATTTTTTTCACTCATACTTACATTACTAGAAATTCCCATATGACATGGGATTTTTATCTACACTCATTTTCTTCATTCATACTTACATTACTAGAAATTCCCATATGACATGGGATTTTTATCTACACTCATTTTCTTCATTCATACTTACACTACTAGAAATTCTCATATTACATGGGATTTTTCTTACAAATTTTGTTAAGAAAATTTGTAAGAAAAGACTTTTTTCTATCATTTTTCTAAGAATTTTAATTGGCAGGTAATTCTTTTGTGGGTAATCATTTCCTACGAAATTATAAAATTTGCAAGTATTTCCTACAAATTTTTTTGCGAAAAGTGTTTTATATAAAATATTTTGCAAGAAAATTTGTATCAATTTCTTGCAATTTTTTTTTCACAACAAAATTTGTAAGTATTTTCTACAAAAAAAAAATCAAAACAAAATTAGTATGAAATATGAGTCTTTTTAGTAGTGTTATCACTACAAGAAAATACCTCATTAACAACCAATTTTAGTGACAAAAAATTATTTGTCACTATAGTGACTAATTTAATGTTAGTTTACAAAATAAAGAATTCTCGATTACTAAAATAGTCACTATTAGGAATAAAACATTATAATTGATCGCTAAATTGGTCACTAATTAATTGGAGATTAATTTAAAAACAATTCTTTTGGTAGCAAAAACTTTATAGCTAATGTTTAGTGACCAATTTTCTTTGGTAGCTAAAACCTTGATAGATAAATTTTAGAAACAAATTTAAAGACCAATTATAATTTTTTATTAATAATAATGACTATTTTAATAACTAATAATTTTTTATTTTACAAATTGGTATATAAATTAGTCATTATAGTGACTAACAACTTTTGATCACTAGTTATTAATGTTATATTGTATCTCCTTCATTCATATTGATTTAATTTATCTACATTTATATTTTTCATTCAAAATGAAAGAATTTTGATCTCACATATCTTTATCCATAAAACTTCCTATTTAAAGTTTTTTCTTTTTTGTAATATCAAAGTTATGATCACTTAGAACATTTTCCTTAATAACGTGAAAAAAGAAAACAGCTTTTTTATTGCTGTCCAAACTTTCTCTGCACCAAGTCAATAGTTTAATAAACAATGAGAAAATTTATGATGAACAAATCCCCGAAAAGATGTAAAAGTTATCATGCCGAATTTGCGAAAAATGGGTGAGATTCCCAATTTAGTTCCCTTTAGAATCTTTACTACTTTTTAAAAGCCAAACCCTGAATCAAGTTAGGGTACATGCACCCATCTTTTCATATTTAAGCCCACATGAGTCAACCCCATTCAACGTGTGGCTATTGCTTCCTGCACCCCATTGTTCTCTTCCAGCACCCCATAAAAACATTAGTTTCCCAATTTCTTTAGTCTATTTTTTGATCTGGAGAAAATGCTTTCTGAACATTCATTTCTTTAGTCTATTTGACACCCCATTTCGGAACATACTGATTTGAAAGCCCAATCTAACAACTACTTTAGGTTACTATTTCTTTAGTCTATGAATTGTTGTAACATTTTGTTTTTTAAAATAAAATGAATATAACATAATTACTTGTTTGATTTAATTAAAACTATTTAACTAGGTTGCGAAAATAAAATACGTGTCCTGAAAGTGTGAAATGGAGAAAAAATATACGAGAAATTAATGACCCCAACCGTTTCTACACTGACGAATGTACGAATGTTTAAGGTGACTCATCTTTAGACAGGTCAATGAAGTTGAAACCATTTTTTTGCAGAATATGAAGCTCAAACAGCTCAATGAAGTTGAAACCATAGCTCTCATTTATTGCTAAATGCCGAAAACACGCTCCTGTCATAAAAACCTTCTTTTTATTTCCTATTTCAATTTTGGATGTAGCTCAAACTGATTTTAAAATCATTTTCTTCTTGCTGCAATTAACCATGTACATGCTCTATCTTCACAACTTCAGTTCCTTCCCACAATTTTTTCTTAAGCTTCTTATTATTGCAAGTCTACTTTGTGGTTCTGTAGTTCATGTGGGGTGTTTGAATTTCAGCTATCCAACTTTCTACTATGAAAACGGGACAGATTTCAATAGGTCTACAAATTCAATCATAGAGAAGGGTACAATTAAAATCCCCATAGAAGGTTCAGGATCAGAGATCTCAAACCTTTCTGGTAGGGTCTTCTATAGTGAACGGTTGAAGCTAAGGGACACTCAAAGGCGCATGAAAGCCTCATTCAATTCTTCTTTTGTTTTCAATATTGATCCTTTAACCACTCCTGGTGGCGAGGGATTTGCTTTCATATTGACAGATGATACCTCTCTTCAACTTAACAGTGGAGGCCAATGGCTTGGTATTGTCAACCCAACAAGCATAGGGGTTTCTGACATAGTTGCAGTGGAGTTCGATACTAGGAAAAGCTACACTGAAGATGTTGATGACAACCATGTTGGGGTGGATGTTAAGAGCATCTATTCCATCAATCAAGAACCTCTTGGACCACACGGTGTTAATCTCTCTAGTGGAATTGATGTTTTTGCTACTGTTTACTTTGATGCTGAAGGTGGGAATATGATGATTTCTGTTTCTCCATCAGATTTTATGTTGAGGACACCACCAGTGCTTGAGGTGCATCTTGATCTCTCTAAACTTCTTCCAGAAGATGTTTTTGTGGGATTTTCAGCTTCCACAGGGGTATATACTCAGATCAACACAATAAGATCATGGTATTTCTCTAGCAGCGAGCATATTGACATCGATCCCGTAAGTCAATTTCGGTTATGGATATTGATTCCAATAATTGTGGTTGGAGGAGTATGTGGGCTTGCGGGTGCATTGTATTGGAGAAAAAAACGCAGAAAGAGACAACGGACTGAAGAAGATCTGAACATAGAGCTTGAAATTAAAAGCTCATCTAATGCTCCACATAAGTTTCATCTGAAGGAGATTCTGTCTGCCACAAAGAACTTCCACCCTTCAAACAAGCTCGGGAAAGGAGGGTTCGGGATGGTTTATAGAGGCACTTTAAACGGAAAAGATGTTGCTGTGAAGAGGATTTCAAAGAACACACGTCATGGTAAGCAAGACTTTATAGCAGAGATCAGAACCATAGGGAATCTGAATCATAAAAATCTGGTGAAGCTAATAGGATGGTGCTATGAGAAGGGTGAGATCCTCCTTGTGTATGATCTAATGCAAAATGGTAGCTTAGACAGATTCATATTTTCAACAACAGGAGGGGATTCAAGTCTGAGTTGGGAAAGGAGGCTTAGTGTGATATGTGGGGTTTCAAGGGCTCTGGAATATCTTCACAATGGATGTGATAAAAGAGTGCTCCACAGAGACATAAAACCAAGCAATGTGATGTTGGATTCGGACTTCAATGCTCGGCTTGGAGATTTTGGCTTGGCTCGCACCATCAATCTCAGTGAAGAAACTCACCACTCAACAAAAGAAATTGCTGGAACATTAGGGTACATGGCACCAGAAAGCTTCCACACGCGGAGGGCATCTGTTGAAACTGATGTGTATGCATTTGGGGTTCTGGTTCTGGAAGTTGTGTGTGGAGGAAGAAATGTTGAACACAAACAGAATGTGAGCATTTTGGAGTGGGTTTGGGAGCTTCATGGCAGAGAAAACATAACTGAGGCTGTGGATTTGAGTCTGAAGGGTGATTTTGATAAGGTTGAAGCCAAGTGTGTGCTTGAGTTGGGGCTAGCATGCTGCCATCCTAACCCGTGTGAGAGGCCATCAATGAGAACTGTGTTGCAGGTTCTAACGGGGGAAGCACCTCCACCTTCTGTACCATTTCAGAAACCTGCTTTCACATGGCCTGCCACTGTGTTGGGAATAGTCCAAGTGTGAGTCAAAAAGTCCCACATTAGATAGAAAAGACAAAGTTAAACACTATATAAGAATAAAGACCCATAATAACATTGCCTTAAGGTTTATATGTGTAAGACTAATGTCACATAACCATATGAAACCACAATTTCCCAACGACCATAACTATGCCTGTAACCATAACCCTGTATATGGAAATATATATACACTGCTCCTCTTCTCAACAACCACTTCAATTCTCAGGTTACAGTCTCCCAAAATGAACCAATAACTGAAATAACTAGTGGAAGATGATGGATCATTCTGTTTCAAAATGCCTTTTTTTCTTTTATCTAAATGAAAATGGATTATTATTCATCAAAGGAGTTCGCCAGAACACCTAGATTTATGGTTGATTGAAAGTGATGATTTTAACAAATTTCGTTACGAGACGCTTATATAAGTTTCAACGTACTCCTTGCTTTTAGGACTTTTAATACTCATACTCCTTTGTATTATTATTATTATTAGACTTGATATGTTCAAATACAAAATTACTATATTTATTCTTGAGATATTTTGGGAAATTTATGCTATTATTTTTAATAATTATAGTCATGCATGTATCGAGTTTAATTTTTTCTTATATTTTATTTTTATTTGTAAAATTATCTGATAGGATTCCAAATATATATATATATATATATATATATATATATATATATATATAAACTCAGTCGTAATCCTAAAAAATATTCTACAAGTTTTTAAATTTTCCACAAATTTGATATTAATTAGAAAATTTATCAATGATTTTTTTTAATGTGATTTTTTATAATAATTTGTGTATATCGGAGGATAAAATATTGGGGAGGACAATTGAACATGTTAAAGAGTGGAATGCTTTTGAAATGTTATAAAAAATACTCTAAAATTTTTCTTTTTATTCCTTAACTCATCAAGTGTTATAAAAAAAAATACTCTCAAAATTTATTAATCAATCAAAAAAAATTTATTACATTTTTTTTTTGTGTTGTATAACTTATTTTTTCTTTACATCATATAATAATGGGTTAAATATGTTTTTGGTCCCTCAAGTTTCAATGGATTTTGGAATTAGTCTCTCTTCGAGACTTGATACCAATTTAGTCCTTCATTTTTAGAAATGTGTGAATTTAGTCCTTATTACCAAATTTTATTAAGTTTATCTAACGTTTCAAGCGCATTTCATAATAATATTTGAATTGTTTACACCGTTTGACACACTTTTGCTTCAATATTAACTGAAATATTATCATAAAATGCATTTAAAATATCAAATAAACTTAACAAAATTTGGTAAAAAGGATTAAATCCATACATTTCTAAATATGAAGGACTAAATTGGTATTAAGTTTCGAAGAGAGACTAATTCCAAAATTCACTTAAATTTGAGGGACAAAAACATATTTAACCCTATAATAATAATGGATGTCAAACATTCCTAACATTCCTATGTGAGCGAGTGCAAAAAAGAAAGATAAGAAACAAGGCTACAACAATTTAAGCAACCTGCACATATTTCATCAAATTTCCTTCTCTACACTAATTAGGAAAAGACTTCTTCTATGGATCCTTAAAATCTCATAACATTAATGATATAAATCCTAGAACATTGACATATAGTGGGTATTAACCACCCATCCTTATAGACAAATATGCGGCAACAGAGTACATTTTCCAACTTTTATATCAGAGAAATACCATTCCTCTGACATGTGATAAAAAAGCATTACATTTTGAAACATAGAATGATTCATCATCTCCCACTTTTCAATTCTGTTATGGGTTCATTTTGAGAGACTATTACTTGGAAATTTGACTCTTCGTTGAGAACAGAAGCAGTGGCTGGCCATGTGAAAGCAGGTTTCTCAGCTGCTACAAATGGAGGAGAAGCTTCCCCTATCAGCACCAGCAACACACTTCTCATTGATGGCCTCTCATATGGATTAGGATGGCAACATGCTAACCCTAACTCAAGCACACACTTCGCTTCAGCCTTGTCAAAATCATCATTCAGTCTCAAATCCACAGCATCAGTTATCTTTTCTCTGCCATGAAGCTCCCAAACCCATTCCACTATGCTGCTACAAAATCTCAGGTCCTGTCTGTGTTCAGCATTTCTTCTTCCACACACAACTTCCAGCATCAGAATACCAAATGCATAGACATCGGTTTCAACCGAAGCCCTTTGTGTGTGTAAGCTTTCTGGCGCCATATACCCTGGTGTTCCAGCAATTTCTCTTGTTGAGTGGTGAGATTTTTCACTAAGATGAATGGTGCGAGCTAAGCCAAAGTCTCCAAGCCGAGCATTGAATTCTGAATCCAACATCACATTGCTTGGCTTTATGTCTCTATGCAGCACTCTATTATCACTTCCATTGTGAAGATAGTCTAGTGCCCGAGCAACCCCACATAAAATAGCCACCCTCTTTTCCCAATTCAGAGTTGAATCGCCTCCAGAATTTGAAAATATGAATCTGTCTAAGCTCCTATTCTGCATGAGCTCATACACGAGGACAATCTCACCCTTTTCATAGCACCATCCTAGTAACTTCACTAAATGTTTGTGATTGAGATTCCCTATGGTTGTGATTTCTGCTATAAAATCTTGCTTACCGTGACGTGAATTCTTTGAAATCCTCTTCACAGCAACATCTTTTCCGTTTAAGGTGCCTTTGTAAACCATCCCGAACCCTCCTTTCCCAAGCTTGTTTGATGAGTGGAAATTCCTTGTGGCTGATAAAAGCTCCTTCAGCTGAAACTTAAGCGGGGCATTGGAAGAGCTTTTGATTTGAAGCTCTATTTTCATATCTTCCTCCAACCCTCGTCCCTTTATGTGTTTTCTTGTCCAATAGCACACACTAGCAAGCACACACACTCCTCCAACCCCAGCTATTGGAATGAAGATCCATAGCCATGTCAGAGTTTTGGGATTCTTCTCAATATCCGTCCAGCTAGAGAAATTCCATGATCTTATTGAGTTAAGCTGGGTATATTCTCCCGTGGAAGCTGAAAACCCCACAAAAACATTTTCTGGAAGCAGTTCAGAGAGGTCACGATCCACCACAAGCACTGGTCTCCCCGTCAAATCTCCTAACATACTAACAAAGATAGTAATTTTCCCATGTTTAGCATCAAAGTAAATAGTAGCAACAACATCAGAGCCGCTAGAGAGATTAACACCATATGGTCCAAGAGATTGTTGTTTGATGGAATAGATGCTCTTAACATCCACCCCAACATGGTTGTCATCAACATCTTCATGGAAGCTTTTCCTTGTATCGAACTCTACTCCAACGATGTCAGTGACCCCTGTGCTTGTTGAGTTGACGATACCAAGCCATTGGCCTCCACTGTTAAGCTGAAGAGAAGTGTCGTCTGTCAATATGAAAGCAAATCCCTCACCACCAGGAGAGCTTACAGGATAAATATTGAAAACAAAACTAGAATTGAATGAAGTTTTGGTTCCTCTTTGACCATCCCATAACTTGAGTTGTTCTTTATAGAATACCCTGCCTGAATAGTTTGTGATAGGACCACGAATATCAGGGGTCACTTGAACGGCATTCAAGTAGATTTTTGAGTTCTCGTTGAGCAATAAATGAGCTTCATCCTCTGGTTGGAAGAAAGGGAAATTGAAATTAAGGTTGCTGGTAACTTGGGTAATAAGGGATACGATAATGAACACGGTTGCTGCTAGTTCATGTTTGGCTAACCAAGGGAGCTGCATATTCAATCAGTGAAAAACTCAAGATTGGCTTTCATGTGGAGGATTTGTAATAACTTCAGACAAGGTGAAGGAGCATCAGTTTTGAGCCCTGAAATGTCTATGATGCTTTATTATTACAGGAAAATGATTTATAAACACTAAAAAAAGAACAATAACACAATATATTTTTATAGAGAAAACAAATTTTATATTAAAAACAAAAATGATAAATTTATAGATCATTTGATGTGATATAAAAAAAAAATTTGAGAAAAAAAAATACGTGTATAATAAATGCAAATAAAATCATAAGTTAGTTACACATTATTTAATATGTTTTTTTGCTAGTCATTTAACCTATCATAAAAAAAAAGAGTTATATAATTGAATTCTAATGTTTATTGGGAGGTATAGTATGAATTGTCTTTTGGATTACGCGGAGGGTTCTGGTGACCTTCCCTGCAATAATCCTTTGAGTCAGCTTATAGGACCAAGTCAAGTTTGATCTATGGCACCGAACCTACCCAGAATTTGTCTCAAGAAAAATATTACAACTTATTCATAAACTACTCGATCAATAAAAGATAAAAACGATTCATTAATTTTTAAATCTAATTCAATTTTATAAAATAAATTTATAAAATAAGGTTTATACTCACTTGTGTAAAATTAAAAATTATATATATATATATATATATATATATATATATATATATATATATATTGTCTAATAATGTTTCTTACGAGTAAAGTGACAAACTTAACAAACAATAAATTTTGTCTAAAATGACTCTAATATTTAAAAGGTGGACTTAAAATTTATCTCAATATTAAAAAACTAATATATAAAATGAAGTTTATACTTATTTATATTATAAATTGATTATATCTTTAGTCAATGTGAAATTTTCAATATTGCACTATGCTTCAAACAAGAGAGTATCATGAGGTTGTCTTGTAGGTAAAATTTAGTTTATAAGTTTTGGGTGTACCAAAAAAATATATATATAATTTTGTTTCTTCTTTTTCATACTAACAACTTCTAACGCTTTTTGTTTAAATGATGAGAAAAAAAAATAAAGGGTTAAATATGTGAGAATCTAAGCATGAGTCTAGTCTTGTTAGATAAAAATAAAAAATTTGAGCACCATATACAAATGAAAATTTATAAACTCATTGTCTTAAGATTTTGGATTAGAAATGGTGTCAATACATTATTTGGGTTAAGCTCGGGTCTCATTGGTGTTGTATATCTTTCTAGTAATTTCTCCCTTTGAAAGACTCATCTCTGGTATTAGAGCCAATGATTAATCTTGGTGATTAACTCATACGAGTACACTATGGTCTCGCTATCGAAAGTCCTCCTAACAAAGGGTTTAGGTTGGATGTTTTGTCAATCCCTTATTTCGGTAGAGTTTAGGTCTCATTGGTGTTGTATCTCCAAGATGAATTTTTCAGTCTAAAAATTCATCATTCTTAACTTTTAATCCATGTGGGACTAAAATTCATTATGGGCAATAGGTGGATACTTCAAACAGACACTTGTAGGTAATGGAGAACAAATGATTTTATACTCACTTATATATAAACGAGTCGGGTGCGGATATCATACTATTTGTACATGTGAGTATCCATTACCCATAAAAAATTAATATTAAAATTTAATTTATATTTTATTAAGTTAAATTCAGTTAAAATTTAGATTTAATTTACATTATATTTTTTATATTTTTTATTTTATTCAAATTTCATTCTAAAATTCTACATATTTTTTTAAGTATTCGCGACTATCCATGGATACCTACAGGTTTTACAAAACATGCAGTTATTTTTTAAACGAGTATCTGGTGGGTAACGGATCAGATTTTATATTGTGGGTCAGTAGCAGATAAGTATTATTCGTGTTTGACCCGATTGTTGTCATCTCTAAAAAAACCCTTTATTCGAGGACTGGCAGAACGAGGGGTTCAATTCCCTTGGAGAACAGGAGTTTGAGTTTCGAACCTCATTTTTGTCCCCACAGACAATGCCAATGTTATAACCTCAACTTTGTCTATGAAAACAAAAACAATGTTCCAAACACAAATCTCCATTCTCCATTGAAACTCTTGTTTCCTTAGCCCTTGACTAGAGAATTTGTTTCGGTACATCTAATAGTCTCGCATCGCTTAAGAGTTGAGGTCATGAGCAATTTAATTACACATTCTTTCAAAAATCCTCTGAGACGCCCTTTAAGAGTAAAACTGTGATAGAGCTCCAACCTTCAAAACGAACAATCCATCAAATTTGATGATTAACTCTAACAATATTATTTAAAAAAAATTTATGTAGTAATTGACCCTAACAATATTATTTGAGCAGACTTGAAGTTGGAACATAACTACCTTATATTAGCATTAAAAACATAGAAATAGTACATGGAAATATAATTAATTTAATCATGCATATAGATTTGAATTCATAAATAAATTAAATATTATCTACAGATTTTATCTACAAATTATTTACTTACAAGTAAAGTTAAGTTACTTAAGATATTTTATATGAAATTGTTGTATGTAAAAACCATATGTAAATTTGCTGCTTAAAGGTGAAAAAATTTCAAAAAATGTTATCTTCATGTAATGATAATGGGATCCGTAGGTAAATGAATAAAAACATTACGTATAAATTTTACATACAGATTTTATAATTATTGAAAAATATAATTCCAATATATAAATTAAAACGACTAATTATATTTCCAAAGGTTTTTTTCCCCTCTTGTGTCTATTCTTGTCACAAAATATATGAGAGAAAACCGGGCCATCATATTTGTCTTTATAACATTAGAAAACCACTTATTTTGGTTCCTTGGTTATTGAGTTTGAATACTATTCACCACCAAGTTTCCAAGAAAAAACCCTGATTGGTTTGTCTCCATGATGCTATTTTTTCCTCCTCTAATATATTTCACTAGACAACAAAAGTTGCTTCCGAAAGACAACGAATTGTTTCGTGTGACAGAGAGATTTTGACCATTAAATAAATGTTCTTAACAAAATTATAATTATATAATATTTTTACAAAGCTAATATTATGATGATATCATTATGAAAATCTCGTACACATTTTTGGTACAAGAAGATCCATTTGTTCCTTGATTCACGGTAGATATAGCCAGCCGCGTATGCACGGGCAAATCAAAATAATTAAAAATAAAAGTTATATTTTAACTTCTATTTTTTAACTCACATCATTTATATGGGTGTTAATTTTTTTTAGAAAAAAAAAATTATAGTGATACATTAATCAATAATTCACACTAAGTCACGTCAAACAATTAAAAATGAGAGTTAAAAGATAGGAATCATAGTATTATTCTCCAATTATAAAATATATTGTATATCACTAAACGTCATATATGCTCATCATAATCTCATTTCAAACCTTTAAATAAGAAATTTTACAATAAATATGACTTGACCATTATCATTACATAATCAAAGCTACTTAAACTTTGTAATTTTATGCATGAATTAAATTTTATTCAATATATATTGACTAATATACAAGATTATTGATAAATTTATTCACATAGTATTAAAAACAATATCATTTCTCATATCATTTAGATTTTTAATATGTTTTTATGAAAACAAAATCCAAATTATCATGTATAAGATATTGAGAATTTAATTCGGATTCCCCGTTAGAGTAACAATTTTCTACTTTTAGTAACCACTTACAAAATCATATTTTTTATTTTTTTAATTAGTTGATAATATAAAAATATTTATGTTATGAAAATTAAGCTCATATTTATCAACATATGTTACTTCAAGAAAATTCTCGATTAAAAACCAATTTTAAAAACAAAAGAATAATTAGTAACCAATTTAGATATTAATTTATAAGATAAAAAATTATTGGTTACTAAAATAGTCACTATTATAAATAAAAAATTATAATTTATCACAAAATTGATCACTAACTAAATATAAACTAATCTACTAACTAATTCTCGTCCTGGTAGGCAAAACTTATGTAACTAATTTTCAATGACCAAATTTTTTTGATAGCCAAAACCATGATAGTTAATTTTAAGACCAATTTAGTTACTAATTATAATTTTTTATTTATAATATTGACTATTTTAGTAACTAATAATTTTTAGTTTCGTAAATTAATATCTAAATTTGTTATTATAATTACTAATAATGTGTAAAATATGTAATATTACAAGTTGTGTACATTGATAAACTAGCATAACCTTGCTGATATAGAGGAAAGTCAATACAATATATTTTTTGGTCTTAAAAAAATTTAAATTTGTGTTAAACATAAATAAGAACATCTCATGAATATTTGCTCACTATAAAAAGTAATTTTTCCAAACAACTTGTAACTTGTATATAACACGCTGACAATTTTAATATAAATGTGAGAAATGATTTAAGAGGAAAAGCTATAAATATTCATTCATACTAACATAATTGAAAGGATGGGTAAAATCTACAAATTCTCACATGATAGTCAAGAAAACTAATAAAATTTATGTGTTGATGACAAATAGCTTATGAGATTTGGGGGTGAGTTGGATTTGTATGATGGAAGATATGACACAGAGCAACATTCATTGTTTCAAATCCTCTTTCGGTAATCTCATTGCAACATACAAATATAAAAAATTTATAAAATGAAATAAGAAAATTTAAATTTAATTTAATGTAAACATTTTACCGAATAATATTCTTTTGAAAATGTTAACATAATTAGATGTAACTAACATATTTTAATTACTTATTAAACTATTCAAGTCATCAATATTTTTTTCACATTAGTGTGTAAAATCACTATTAAAAAAACTCATATTTCCTGTCAATTTTGTTTTGAAATTTTTTTTTAGTAAATACTTATAAATTTTGTTATGAAAAAAAGATTTGCAGGAAATTGCTGCCATTTTTTTTGCAAAATATTTTGTATAAAACACTTTCTACAACAAATTTTGTAAGAAATACTTGCGAATTTTATAATTTTGTAGGAAATAATTACCCTATAAGGAATTATCTGCCAATTAAAAGTTTTAGAAAAAATAGCAAGAAAAAGTCTTTTCTTGCAAATTTTTTTAACAAATTTGCAAGAAAATTCCCATGTAATATGGGAATTTGTAGTTGTGAACTAACTATATAATAAATATATTAATTTTTTCTTACAAAAATTGGAAAAAAATATTTTCAAATAGTAAGTAGATATTTTACTTTCAATCACATCAATATTTTATTTAATATAATAAAATTGAATATTGAATATATAATTTTAGAGAAAATATACTTTTTGTACAATTTTTTGAGAAAATATTTTAAGTATACAAAAAAACGTGTTTAAAAATTTAATAAGAAGAAATATACTAAATATATAGATAAAATTTTTTACTAGAAAATTAAATTCTTTGATAAAAAAATATAATTTTTATCTATATTTTATAATATTATAGATTTTAAAAAGTAGTTTATAAAAAAATTGTGAGAACCAATTTTCTTTCCCCTTAAACTTTCTTCTCTTTGCCACCCACACCACAGAACAACACTACACTTCACCTTGCACCCTTCTCCCTCTCTACTTTCCTCTGCCTTCTCTCTACCATAAGATAATCTGAATCATTCTCTCTGTTGTAGAGTCCACACTTGAGGCTAGTTCAGGACCTCTCCCCTCAACTACAATTCCTTTTCCTCCAGGTAAGTTGATTCCAGCCTTCCCATCCCTCTTTAATTCGAAATTTTAGAACTCCATTCCTGTTGAGCCAGTTTGGGAACCATTCTCACTTTATGAACTTGCATTCCAGCTCAATAGGTCGTGAAATTGAAGTGCTCTTGGTTGGAAGGGTTCTAGCTAGTTAGAAATCTCTAGAGGTAAGGGAAGCTATCTGTAATTATTCTATTTAACCCATGAATCATGTTGATGAGTCTGATTGAAGCTCTGAGTGCTAAATTGATGGTTAATGAATTATGTGTGGTTGCTTGATTGAATTCTGCCATGAGTACAGTGCTCTTGCCTGTGGGAACAAGGAGTGATCTGGTATTTTCACCTAGGTGGATGGCTCTTGCCCAAGCGAAAACACCAGAAAACCCACCCCTGATCCTGCACAAAGTCTCGCCTAGGCGAGCTGAGGTCACTTAAGCGAGAAGATAATCTCATCTAATCGAGCCAGCTTAGCCTGAGCGAGAGTTCGCCCAGTTTTTAATTTTTACCACTGTTAGAGCCTCACTCAGGCGAAACTGACTCGCCTAAGCGAGATAACCTCTCGCTTGGGCTAGAGTGTCTAGCTTGAGCGAGAGTCACTGCAGTGGGATGCTCTATTTTCTGTTATAAAGTGTGATATTGTATGTTTTAAGGTAGTTTTGTGCAATTAGTATCTCATATGCCTGGAACGTCATTATTAATATGTTGTGTGATGGAATTGGATGAGTATGTATCATGGGGAGTTGTGTTTGGAATGGAATTTCAAGGGAAATTCATGTGAAATTGTTAGTGTGTGTAAGGACGTGTGGAATCCAAATTGGTTGGTATCCTGAAACTTCAATAATCATTCACGCTCAGATAGAGCATAATGGATTATGTCGTGAGGAGTAGTAGGAGGTCCTAGTCTTTGGACTTGATCAAGTCCTAGACGCGAAGGGGACTTACCCTGGGAACGGTCGGGTGAAGACTCATTGTGTCCAAACTCTGCAGAGTTTGGGAACCGTTGCAGGTGTAAGCCACCAAGAGCTCCAATGTCGCTTACACAATCCGGATATCGAGTCTAGAATTATGAAATTGAGCTATGTGTTATGAATGATATTTATATTGTAAATTGTATCAATTTCTCTTATTTTCAGTTAGCTTACCCTTTTGTTTATGTTTGCTTGCCTTTGTGTGTTCTCTTTTACAATGATCACCTACGGTTGGAGTGAGCAGAGCCAAGTCCAGATGATGATACCCTTCTGCTGAGCAGGAGATGATCCTTTGCTTGTGGGTTGTGTTAGTTTTTGGACCAGATTCTGCAAGGTCTTGAGACTTGTAGTTTAGACCTTCTCCCTATATTTCTATACTTGTCGGGAGAGTTTTGTGTGGTGATTTTGGATAACTATACCAGCTATATATATATATATATATATATATATATATATATATATATATTTATATATATGTCTGTTATTCCTACTATCTGCTATGTTTGATCATGATATAATGTTTTATTTGATAAGGTGAAAAACTATTAAATGGGATGTTACATATATTTAGAGAAATAACTTAATATATTTTATCATAAAAATATTAAAATATTATAATTCAATTACATAAAATAGAATATTTATATTAAATTTTAATTATATTTTTATAAATTAAATTGTTATAAAATTATATTCTGTTTTCTTTAGAACCTCACGAGTTTGCATGGGTAAAAATACTAATTAGCATTACAAAGATAGAAAATTAGTATATGAAAATAAAATTATTCCTAGATAAAATCATAATTGAATCATGCATATCTCTGTCTTACGCATCTACCAATTCTACAAAATTGACATGTTTTGGGTACAACTTTTTCTTCCTTCCCTCGTTTATTGGATCAACATCAAGAACCACCTTGTTATGTGCGTTAAGCTTTCCAAGTCTTCTTTTGTTATTATTATTATTATTATTATATATATATAATTTAATTAATAAAAAAATAATTATAAAAAAGCAAATATCATATAATGATTACTTTTCACTTTTTATATATTTAATAGATAAATAAGATTTAATTTTTTTAACAATAATTTTATTTATAAATGATTTTGAGTATATAAATATTAGTTATTAAATTAAATAATTCATCGTAATGTAATATCTAAATCTGTCCTATATTTTAGAAAACTACATGTATCAAATATATCAAAGTGTTTTTGTCCATATTGTATGACCATGATAGAGTTTAAGGTCCAAGGTGACAAAATGCAAAAAGCGACAACTAAGAAACTTTGGAAGGTGATTTTGGCGTCGGCAAGCACAACTTGATGATTTAGTCATTGAAAAATAACTTTTTTCCAATCGAACTTATTATTTTATATATTATTATGATGCGTGATTGAAGCAAAAGCTTATAAAAAGTCCTTATTGTATTTATTTTCTAACTAGTTGATCTTGTGACTGAATATTCTGTTGAAGGCAAACTCTAGGTACGTTCAGTGGAACATGACAATTTGACTGGACTTTTGTTAACTGAAAGGGTTAGTACCATTAACAAAAGGTTAGTAGCATAATGTTAGAAATTCAAGTCTGATTTTAAGTTTTATATCGGATAGAAATAAGAAAGTAGAGTACTATATAAAAATAAAGATTCATAAACTCATTGTCTTAAAATTTTGAGTTGAAAATGGTATCAATATCTTATAGGATTAGACTCAGATGTCATTGGTGTTATATCTTTTCAATGAAATATCATTTTCTGTAAACCTAACAAAAATAGTTAAAATAATACATGAAACACCTATCACAAGTGATAACATGCCTTTTGGAATACTCATGAAGTCAAAGATCAAAACCATGTATATTTTAATGGCTTTTGGACTCAAGACTCAAGTTGTACAAACTCAACTCGTGGAAATGTTTGAGAAGCTATAAAATAGTTTATGATATTGGATAAGATGTTAATATGTTACAAGAAAATAGTTTCACCGTATTTTTCTTTGACTATAAACTAACTTACTCAAATATTTACGCAAGCACTTAACTAGTTTTTCGTTATACACTTTTAGTAAACTTGATATTTTTTAATCTATGCCAATTACAGACCAAGACTTTACCTTTCCAATAAAACTTTCTTTAACATAAACTAAATGATCTTTACAATTTCAACCCCTTCACATACTTAGTCCATATTCAACTTATTTTTAATGTTTGACAAACCTACTATTCCGCAGGCAATCTAATATTATTTTAATATATAACATCATCAGCCGTGTCTTTTTTCTTCTTCTTTTTCATTCCACAAACCGCGGAAATAAGAATTTTCTCGGAAAAAATAATGATTTAAAGAGACAATTATGTTTATATTATTAAAATAAAATAAAAAAGAATCAATTTACCTTACTCAAGTATATATACATGGTTTATATATACAAAGGAATGATGCATCATGAACATTTTAGAACTCATTTAATATTTTTTGTGTGACCTTCAAAAATCAAGCCACTGTGCCACTTCAAAACAGAAATATGCAGGTCCCTTGGTTAGTCAAACATCAATATGCTGCAACACTCTTCGTTACCATTGCCCTTAGCAAAGTTACCTGTTTTTATTTCAATTTCCCTACCTTCGAACCAGAGAATCAGTCTAATCTATGGCTGCACGACAATTCAAAAATATTCTTAGATGCCATCCAAGTAACCCCTGATATTCGTGGTTCTATGGAGAATTATTCTGGACGTGTTATCTACAGAAAGCCATACCGACTTTGGAAACAGAAGAAGAACCATAACCAAATGGCTTCCTTCAACACCACTTTTGTGCTCAGAATCACTCCCGAAACTACCCCAGGTGGTGAAGGCTTGGCCTTTATCTTAACTTCAGATATGACTCTCCCACTACACAGTGAAGGAGAATGGCTTGGTATTGTAAATGCTACTTCCAACGGAACTTCACAGGCTGCTATTCTAGCGCTGGAGTTTGACACGAGACACAGTTTCACAGAAGATGGTCCTGACAATCACGTTGGCATCAACATAAACAGCATCAACTCCATCCAACAGGTTTCGTTAACAAACAATCGCCTCAATCTTTCGTCGGGTCTAGATGTCAAATTTCACATTCAGTACATCAATGACACGATATCAGTTTCTGGTGCCATGAGTGGAACTTCTGAAGAATCTATGGAGACCCTCTTGGTAACGCCACCTCTTAATTTATCTTCCTTTCTTCAACAAGAGGTTTACCTCGGTTTCTCCGCCTCAACAAGTAACTACACTCAGAGAAACTGTGTAAGATCGTGGGAATTCAGTGGTGATGATATTAGAGATGATGACAAAAGCCTCTTGTGGGTTTATGTTGCCGTTCCAACCGTGGTTGTTTTAATTATCATTGGTGGGTTGGTGATCTTTCTCTTGCGCCGGCAAAAGATTCGCCATATGGAGTGGCCAGAAGATGCATATCCAAGGATAGAGGATCAGATTCAATATTCCTCTATGGCTCCCAAGAAGTTCAGGCTAAGGGAAATAACGAAAGCAACCGGTGGATTCAGCCTTCAAAACAAGCTTGGACAAGGTGGGTTTGGAACTGTGTATAAGGGGCTATTGGAAAACAAGGAAGTAGCTGTAAAGAGGGTCTCCAAGAACTCACGCCAAGGGAAGAAAGAGTTTGTGGCAGAAGTGACAACAATCGGAAGCCTTCACCATAAAAATTTGGTGAAACTCACTGGTTGGTGCTATGAGAATAGAGAGCTTCTCCTTGTGTACGAGTTCATGCCTAAAGGAAGCCTAGACAAGTACCTCTTTGGTGACAAAGATTCTGGGAATAATTATAACCTAGAAGGAGGGTATTCCATAACACTGAATTGGGAAACTAGGCTGGGAGTGATTCATGGGGTGGCTCAAGCACTTGACTACCTTCACGATGGGTGTGAGAAGAGGGTTCTCCACAGAGACATCAAGGCCAGCAACATAATGCTGGACTCAGATTACAATGCCAAGCTGGGAGACTTTGGATTGGCCAGAACAATTCAGAAGAGAGATGAGACACATCACTCTACAAAAGGGATTGCAGGCACACCCGGTTACATGGCCCCAGAAACCTTTCTCATTGGGAGGGCAACGGTGGAGACAGATGTGTATGCATTTGGGGTTCTTGTGTTGGAAGTAGTGTGTGGAAAGAGGCCAGGGAATGTGTATGCACGAGATGACTACAAGAACAGCATTGTGTATTGGGTGTGGGATTTGTATGGGCAGGGAAAAGTAGTTGGTGGTGTTGATGCAAGATTGAAGAAGGAGGAGATTAAGGAGGAAGAGGTGGAGTGTGTTCTTGTTCTTGGTTTGGCTTGTTGCCATCCAAATCCACACAAAAGACCTTCCATGAGAACAGTTCTTCAGGTTCTGAATGGGGAAGCATCTCCACCTCAAGTGCCTAAGGAAAGACCAGCTTTTATGTGGCCTGCTATGCCTCCATATTTCAAAGATGCTGAAGATAGCTCCCTCATCCAGGCAACCCTCACTCCTTTCACTTTCACTGAGATCATTGGAAGATGATGAAATCACTGGTTAGTTGAAGATTTTGAACCACTCTCGTGGATTCATAGATCTTAGCTTTTATATGTAAATACGCACGCACGGCACACAAACTTGTGTAATCTTTTGTGCCATTCAATTATGGAAAATGATCTTTTACAAAAAGTATTTTGACAAAGTTGACAAACTTTCCTTAAATAGAATTAAAATATATTATTTTTTATTTTTTAACCAAAATAAAGTAATAAAATGATATTTTTTTTACCCAAATTAGTAATTTGTCAAAAAGTTTGTAAGAAAAACTTTGTTAACATGTCATTTTCCTTCGATTATTGAATCACTCGTAATATTTTATGCGATTCAATTATTTGCACAATGCAATGACCGGAGTTTCGGTCCAAAACTATCATATTATTCATTGCGAGAGCGGGATATATAACAGTATCCATATATGTATACGATAGTCAAAAGTGTAATTTTATACCTCAAATTACTGTCGCATTTACCATTTTTTTTTTTGTAGCGGTTGCTTCTCAATTGTTAAGAACATGGTTCACTAAATACTTTCTCTCCCAAGTTTTGAGAACAAAGATCTAAGTTTGGAGGAGCACCCTCTGTGGTGTCTTTTTTAAGTTCATTGCTGGGTATATAATATACTACATTCTTACATGAATGAATTGCAATAATTATTAAGTGTCGATAATTTGACATACCATAATAATTGATAATAATAGAAAAGTTATTTAGCCTTAAAAATCTCGTAAAAAGCATCTATGTTGTCAGAATATGAAAAATCAAGTTTAGATATGAGCGTGATGAATTATTAACAACAGATTCAACCGTTTCAAAAAACATATATAGAAAATTCCTTTTAACAAGCATCCCAGATCTTCCAACATATATTTCACATCTACAGATAATTTCCTGTTATGAAAAACAATGAATAAAAATATTAAATGTAATAATACCAATGAACTTGAAAAACAATGTAGATGGAATAAAAATCTTAGGATATTATCACTCAAGATGGATATGAATTACACTAAAGAAGAAGACTAGTAACGTTACAAAGATAGAAAATATAATTCTTTGTTATTTTTCTATTATATCTTCAAAATATACCGATAGTCATTAATTTTAAATTTTTAAAATATATTAAAATCATCTTCAAAAATACTAAAATAATTTATTTCTAATGTTCGAGAGAGAATAACACAGAAAAACTCAAGAATCGAGAATATAATTCAATTACAGAATGACAAATGAATTCATCTATAGTTTGAATTTATTCCAAATTTTAATAGTAAATTTCGACATTGATTATATAAAAATATAAGTATACATAATATCTAATTTGCTAAAAAAATGAAAACAGTAATATATATATATATAGTACGATTTTTTTTAAAAAAATAATTATACACTTTAGTTTATTAAATAATCTAATAAAGGTTTAATTACCAATTATTTGTGACGTGGTAATTTAAATAAAAAATAGGAATTTTTGAAATGAATTAAAAAAAAATTGTAATGTTCGAGGTTCATGCGATCTTGGTTGAGAAAAGCATAAAAGCATAGTGAGAAGTGAGAAGATGATCGAGGTTCATGCGATTTTGAGGTTTCTGCAATCTCAATCTCATTTCGCTCTCATTTCCACCGATTTTCATCTTCTAGTTTTCACCATCGACGCCGAATCTGAGTCCTAAATTTCCATTTTCTCTCCCTTTCGATTCATGACACAATCACGTTAGACCAAATTTCTAATTTTTTCCTCTTTCATTTTTCTGTCGCTTTTATTCTTTGAACTGTACAGCGACATTTGTTGCTACAATAGGATAATTTCAATTCCAATGCCAATTTCAAAATATTATGAATTTTTTATGTATCTTTTTAGGTTTGGGATTTTAGGATTCTGAAGTTTTGGGATTTTAGGGTTCTAAAGTTTCTACACCTAACCCTGGGAGATATTGATTGGGAGGAGGGGGAAAGGAACCCGAGATTAGGGTTTCCTCAGAAGCTTTGTTTTTATTGGAAAAAATCAAGAGGGTGTATTTGGGATTAGAAAGAGGGTTAGGTCTGAACCACCAAGCAAATGGAGAGGAAGAAGAAGATGATAACGGCCACAAATGACATAGGGCAAATTCAAACTTCACCATTCATTAAATAATTTGTAACACTTTACAATTGTTTTTTTTACACATCTTCTTCTTTCAATGACACGTATCTGTTATGCATTGCCACATCACCACAAATTTAACACCGTTTTTGACAATCTAACGAGATGCACCTGATTGATGCACTTAAACTTATTTGAGTATCAAATTGACAACTTTTTTTCACGGGGTACCAATTTGACACCCTTGACTCAAACTGGGTACCTTACGAGTAATTAAACCTCTAACAAATTTATACTATTTTTTTTAATCCTTAAGTTTACGACTTATTTCTAAGACATAAGTTAATCATTTTAATATTTCATAATTATATATTATAATTTTTCTCTTTCTGGGAAAATAGGATGAAATAGCCAAACCTTGGTCATGCAGTTTCCTCTCTTCAAACAGGAATTCTATGGTTAAGTGTCTAAACTGTTCAAAATCCTCTAGCTTTGAATTTTTTGGCTTTTAAGTGTTCATCCTTCCCTCATTATTGGATCAAGCACCACTTGCTTCAAGGTCTTTATTCCTCTTTTCCCCTCTTCTATCAGAAAACTGTGTTTATAACGTTAGAAAACCACCTATTCTTGGTTTCTTGGTTGTTGAGTTTGAATACTATGCTGAACCAAGTTTCCAAGAAAAAACCATGTTTTGTTTGTTTGCATGATCATATTGTTTTCTTCCGTCTAATATATTTGACTGGACAACCAAAGTTGTTTCCGAAAGAGAATGAATGAATTGATTCGTGTGACATGTTTGTTTATTTACAGATTTTGACCTTTAAACAAATGTTCTTAAGAAAATTATATTGATATAAAATAATATTTTTATGAAGTAAACGTGATATCATGATGAAAATCTCGTACAAATTTTTGGTACAACAACATCCATTCCCTTCTTTTCTAGATTCATTCTTCTAACGTTCATATATTTGTCCCTTTGTTCACCATAGTCGCATATATGCACTCGCAAAAGCCGAAATAGTTGAAAGGTTTTATCTTGTATATCACTCAAACTTCTGTAATCTCGTTCCAAACCTTTGCATAACAGATATTAAAATATCTATGACCAAACTTTGTATATAATTACATAATCAAAGTTACTTATGCATGAGTTAAATATAATCATTCAATATATATTAATTAATATACAAGATAATTTATGAAATTATTCACATAGTAGAAAAAACAATACTATTTCTCATTTCATTTAGATTTTTAGTATGTTTTTATTAAAACAGAAAAAAGTTATAATGTTTAAAAAGAACATGTTGAATAAAATCCAAATTATCATGTATAAGATATTGAGAATTCAATTCGGATTCTACAGTAGCGTAATAACTTTTTACTTTTAGTAATCACTTACAAAGTCCTATTTAATTAGTTGATAATATAATGCATTACATCAAAAGTAAACTCATAGATACAACATATGTAATATATAGCATAACCAGCTGATATAGAGAAGAACAAGTCAGTGTATTTTTTTAGGTCTAAAATTTTGTTTCAACATAATATGAGTATAATATTATAATATTTACTCACTTGATAAATAATTCTATCAAACAACTTGTAACTTGTGGGGTAAAATAATTTAAACGAAAAAGGTATGAATACTCATTCATGTTAACATCTTGAAGAATCAGTAAAACCTGCACATTCTCACACCATAGTCAACAAAACAACTTATAAAATTTATGTTTTACTATATACTTAATTAATAATTAAACGTCAAATTATCAACAGTGTGTCATTTGTTCATATGGACGGGACAATTCTAGTTCTTTAAACATGAGAAAAAACGCGTAAACTTCCTGTAATCTACAATAAATTATTTTTTAGATATCCTAATAATATACTTTGGTATATCTATTTTTTAACCATAATGTCACAAAAATATATTTAATAATTTATATTATCGATTTTAATGATAACTATACATAATATACTAAAAATGTAGTATACAATATTTTATATATAATAAAATGTAAATTAATAACAAAGTGATTTTGTATATTTTTATAATTTAATTATAACAATAAAAAATATTTTTTAGAAGCTTCGATTTTTATCATGCAATGCATACCTCCTCTCTTCATCATACATGACATGATAAAAAAATGTTAAATATGACTTCGACTCTAACCTTACAAAATTGATTTCTAAAATGAAGTTTTCGTGTAAATTGACCTTATTTTTAATTTATGTGAAACTTTCAACACATAATTTTACCCTCATATTTCATTAGGATAAACATATTAAATATCATATTTTGTTAAGACAGGTTTTAACTCATACCATGTTAAGAAGTTATAAATTCAATTTAACTTTACAAAATTGAATTAAAATTTACACTCATTTATATACTGTGAATTGACTTTATCTTTAGTTAATGTGAAACTTTCAACATATTTCAAAATGTATAAAAGTTTTGGATGTGAACTAATTTTGATTTCATATTCAAGTTTAAGACCAAAAACATATTTAACCCAAAAGAAATGACTAACTAAAAAAAATACAATAAAATTAATTTTATTAGAAGATTGTTATATATATATATATATATATATATATATATATATATATATATATTTCTCTGTCAACTATCGATAACTATTGTAGCAAATATTGACTTATGATAAGTATTACAATCTGACAGAAAATTATAAGAAAACACCCTGACAGAGTTTAAGTTCCAGTGCAGAAAACGGCAACAAAAACTTGCAAAGATGATTTTGGTGTTGGCAAACACAACTTGGTGATTTTAGTCATTGAAAATTATATTTTTCCAATAGAACTTATTATTTTATATATTATTATGACGCGTGAAGATTGAAGCAAAAGCATAGAATAAGTCATGATTTTATTTTATTTTCTAACTAGTTGATCCTGTCACATGAAATATTCTGTTAAAGGCAAACTCTAGGTAGGTTCAGTGGCATAACAATATTTGACTTTTGACTTTTATGAATTGAAAGGGTTAGTACGTAGCATAACGTGTAAAAGTCGTTAAAACCATAGACGAAACACCTATCACATGTGATAATATAACCTTGAATAATCATTAATTAATAAATAACACAAATTCTTTCTTCCTCATCAGGTCAAAGATCAAAACCATGTATATTTTTATGGCTTTGGGACTCAAGTTCTATGCTTGCATAAATATTTAAAATTATCTTATCACATAACCACTTATGTGAATGTTTGAGAAGCTATGAAAATAGTTTATGATATTGTGTAAACTGTTTTTAAAGTTCATACTTAATTCATATCCAACTTTCCTGAACATGTTTGAGAAACCTACTATTCGGCCGGCATTTTAAGTGTTATCGTGTCATTTTAATGGTATATATGACATCACCAGCGATGGTTTTTTTTTTTTTTCATTCCACAAAACCGGAAACAAGAATTTTCTCAGAAAAAGTTAACCCTAAGAGACAACGAGATTTCGATAATTCAAAAAAAATATATATTAATCAATTGACCTAACCATATATGTGTGATACATGGTTTATATAAATAAAGGAATGATGCATCATAAATGTGTCAGAACTCAGAATTGGCCTTCAATTTTTTTCGTGACCCTTCTTCCACCTTGTCTAAAAATCATTGCAAACCCTTCAAAAATCCATTTCAAAACAGAAATATGAACCCCCTTTGGTTAGTCAAATATCAATATGCAGCAACACTCTTCTTCGTTACCATGGCCCTTACCAAAGTTACCTGTTTTCAGTTCAACTTCCCTACCTTCGAACCAGAGGATGAGTCTAATCTATGGCTGCACGAGAATTCAAAAATATACTTAAATGCTATCCAAGTAACCCCTGATATTCGTGGTCCCATACATGATTATTCTGGACGTGCTTTCTATGGAAAGCCGTACCAACTTTGGAAACAGAAGAAGAACCATAACCAAATGGCTTCCTTCAACACCACTTTTGTGCTCAACATCACTCCACAAACTACCCCAGGTGGTGAAGGCTTGGCCTTTATCTTAACTTCAGATAGAACTCTCCCACAAAATAGTCAAGGAGAATGGCTTGGTATTGTAAATGCTACTTCCAATGGAACTTCACAAGCTGCTATCCTAGCGGTGGAGTTTGACACAAGACACAGTTTCACAGAAGATGGTCCTGACAATCATGTTGGCATCAACATAAACAGCATCAACTCCATCCATCAGGTTTCGTTAATAAACACTCGCCTTAATCTTTCGTCAGGTCAAGATGTCAAATTTCACATTCAATTCATCAATGACATAATATCAGTTTTTGGTGCCATGAATGGAACTTCCGGAGAATCTATGGAGACCCTCTTGGTAACTCCACCTCTTAATTTATCTTCCTTTCTTCAACAAGAGGTTTACCTCGGTTTCTCCGGCTCAACAAGTAACTACACGCAGCTGAACTGTGTGAAATCGTGGGAATTCAGTGGGGATGATATTAGAGATGATGACAAAAGCCTCTTGTGGGTTTATGTTGCCGTTCCAATCGTGATTGTTTTAATTATCGTTGGTGGGCTGGTGATCTTTTTCTTGCGCTGGAAAAAGATTCGCCATATGGAGGGTCCAGAAGATGCATATCCAAGGATAGAGGATCAGATTCAATATTCCTCTATGGCTCCAAAGAAGTTTAGGCTAACTGAACTAACGAAAGCAACTGGTGGATTCAGCCTTCAAAACAAGCTTGGACAAGGTGGGTTTGGAACTGTGTATAAGGGGCTATTGGAAAACAAGGAAGTAGCTGTAAAGAGGGTCTCCAAGAACTCACGCCAAGGGAAGCAAGAGTTTGTGGCAGAAGTGACAACAATAGGAAGCCTTCACCATAAAAATTTGGTGAAACTCACTGGTTGGTGCTATGAGAATAGAGAGCTTCTCCTTGTGTACGAGTTCATGCCTAAAGGAAGCCTAGACAAGTACCTCTTTGGTGACAAAGATT
>Ga0214542_1003160_pt1:0-2500 | contig 33895 bp, 20 predicted proteins | sample CNSS1metaG_FD_160096 | JGI IMG/M metagenome (GOLD analysis project Ga0214542, IMG submission 160096) | Root nodule microbial communities from cowpea collected in UCLA plant growth center, Los Angeles, California, USA - CNSS1 | ecosystem: Host-associated > Plants > Roots > Nodule | place...
GTAATTGATTAATTGAGCTTTAAAACCTAAAGATCTTTCCAAGATTCATCTCAAATTAGTAAAAACACATTAATCAATTCAGATCCCTTTGTGGTTAGGAGTATTAGACAGATCTGATTTTTAACAAACCCATCACCCTTCTCCGTCCATTCATACTGGGTGGGTTGTTGCCAGTGGGAATTGAACCCCCAACCTGACCTTTTAACACCTCTGGCAAACCAGCACAACTGGTAGCATCTGCTGGTTTGGCAAACCAGCACAACTGGTAGCATCTGCTGGTTTGCCAGAGGTGTTAAAGGTCAGGTTGGGGGTTCGATTCTCACTGGCAACAACCCACCCAGTATGAATGGACGGAGAAGGGTGATGGGTTGGGGTGCATTGGGCTGTAGTAACCTGACAGCCTTTGGGGCCCGAGGAGGGGTAGCCAGGGATGTTACAAAAAAGTGCACTTTTTTTTGTAACACCCCCGGATCCTCTTGGGCTTACCAGGCATCCCACCTGCCACCCTCAAACCGGTTGTGTTAGGTCTGCAGCCCAATACACCCCAACCCATCACCCTTCTCCGTCCATTCATACTGGGTGGGTTGTTGCCAGTGGGAATCGAACCCCCAACCTGACCTTTAACACCTCTGGCAAACCAGCAGATGCTACCAGTTGTGCGACCCCAGTAATTAAAGGTACGCATTCATTAATCACTGATTTGATTTGACCTTCTGAGAGCTTTGACTTACTTGAGCTTCAGAGACTCTTCTGCAGGTAACCCCTCCTGGGTTCAAGCTGACATGTATTAACCGGAGAGAGACTAACTGAGGAGATAGCGGACTACATGGTAAGGTGACAATTGTGCCTAACTCATCTTATTTGTTCTCTGCAGGAACACTAGTATTTTGGCACCATACTTTTTTTTACTACCATTTGACACCAACCCTCATAACTATTCACTTTCTCTTTCTTTTAAAAATATAAAAGTTAACTTTTATTAAGACTATTCTACCCTTATAAAAGTTGTCAAAATGGTTGTGAAATGGTGTCAAACAATCTTTTTCCTAAAAAAAAATATTAGACAAGCCATTTCATGCGTTGATTAGACAAGTATAACAAAAAAACATTACACAAGTCTAGGAATACATTAATTAGATTAGTAAAGAAAAAAATATTAGATGAGTCTATCAATGTATTGATTAGATGAGTCTAACAATACACATTAGACAAATTATTCATATATTGATTAGACGACACTAGCAATATACATTAGACAAGTCTTTCTACACACAAATTAGACAAGTATATTAATACACATTAAACAAGTTTATCCATGCACCGATTAGATTAGTATAACAAAAGAACATTAGATGGGTGTAGCAATAAACATTAGGCGAGTCTATCCATATATTGATTAGATGAGTATAGTAAAAAACATTAGATAAGTCCTTTTATACATTGATTATATGAGTCTAAGAATACACATTATAAGTATGTCCGTACATTGATCAAACGAGTCTTGCAACTCACATTAGACGAGTTTCTCCATACATTAATTAGACAAGTCTAGTAATATATATACGTTAGAAAGGTTTGTTCATACACATATTATATGAGTCTATTAATACACATTAGACGACTCTATCTATTCTTTTATTAGATGGGTCTTGTAATATACATTAGATAAATTTGTCCATATACTAATTGGATGAGTTTAACAATACATATAAGATGAGTGTGTCCATATAATGATTAGCGAGTCTAACACCACATATTAGTCGAGATTATCAATGCACCGATTCGACGAGTCTAGTAACACATATTAGACTTGTCTATTCATACATTGAACTATATTTTTAGTGAGTCTACCCTACTTATTTCTATATATTCTTTATATTTTCAGAGAGTCTATTCTATATTTTTACACATACTTTATCTTTTGTATTTATACAAAGTCTATCATTTATATTTTTGTAGATGTGTTAACTTTCTGAACCTGTAAACTATTTTTCACGTTGATTGCATTCAAAAATTAATTATAAAATTAAAAATATGTATTATTTTTTTCACACTTATATCATTTTATTTAAACATACACATAAACACGAAACCATGTGTAGACGCGAGTTGAAAACTAGTTTTAAACTAAAAGATTTACTATCTTTCTCATAATCTTATAAACTTTATTAATCGAGTAAATAAACTTAATTTTCAATAATATATATTTAATAAGCATTATTTTAAATTTATTAAATATTTTTTATGTACGCTTCAGATGAGAAAAAAAAAAAAAAACAGTTCCATAAAAGTCGATTGCCGTTTCGAACAGAAATACTCAAAGGAATTATAAACATTGTCTTTTGACATAAGGCTCTGGAGACCCATTTTATATCAAGAATGGTACTTCAGTATATTTGGTACTTTAAAAGAAGAAAGGTCTATTGAAGGAAGTTTTGCATTTATTTTAGAATTATCGAAGAAAACACACACAAATGATCATATTAAAATAAATTTGACA
>Ga0214542_1003160_pt1:7500-32500 | contig 33895 bp, 20 predicted proteins | sample CNSS1metaG_FD_160096 | JGI IMG/M metagenome (GOLD analysis project Ga0214542, IMG submission 160096) | Root nodule microbial communities from cowpea collected in UCLA plant growth center, Los Angeles, California, USA - CNSS1 | ecosystem: Host-associated > Plants > Roots > Nodule...
CTATTCATCATGTGCTAAATTCTCACATAGTTTAGTTAAGTTCTACTAATTTTCTTAGTAAATTAGAAGTTGCCGAAGTTGTTTGGAACAACATGGAACTCAGTGTTATTATGTTTTTTTATCGGAGATAGCTGAGGATTAGCACGGTTTTCAAATGTGATGTATCACGTTTCCAAATATATCACGGATTTTATCAGTCAACGTTTTTCTCACAGATTTTGCAATAACGTCAAGTTAATTGTCTTAAATCATTTAATAATTTCTTCAACACCGAAAACTGAGTTTAAAGTTCCTTAATTTCTAAGTTAGATCAAGACGTTGCTGATATTTTGATTGTATGTTTTTTCAAACATATTTTACTGCTAAATGTTGGATCCTGTCATCTTCCTAAGTGTGTTTCATGTTCGATGTAAGAAAAGAAAAAAAAAATTCATTTTTATCATGCACAACGCAATGCTCAACACAAGGGTTATGATTTAGTTAGAAAAAGTAGAGTCCCATTTTTATGTTAGAAGTGGTAGCCAAGTAGAAAAGTCTAACTTTAGCACCATTGGCGGGGTCCTCATTGACATTGTCTAACCCAATAATTATCTACATTAACCTCTTAAATTTTATCATTTTTTATTCAAAAATCATTTCTCTCTTCTAACAAATTATTCTTTTCCTAAGAGACACTCACTATTGCTATAATAGTATATTTGATTAGGGGAAATACAAAAGTGATGACATAATTGCAAACTAAAGTCAATTTTAAAGGACACCCATTCCAACTCAACTATTCAATTTGTAAGAACCCTTGTCTTTTACTTCTAAAACAACTATTTTTAAATCAACAAACTGTTCCAACATTTTAACCAAGAAACATTTGATATCCAACTAATTTTCCTCCCACCGAGTCACGCCATTTTAAGGTACTGTTTTCTATCACATGGTCTTGAGTTATATTCACTGTTTTTTCATAAACTCAAAAATTCTGCTACATGTCATAGAAAAAAATGGATCAAAAATTTCTTCTTTAAAACACACTTATTTCTAAAAGTGTTTATCTTTATTTTGCCTTTGAAAACCCACCATTTTTTTTTAAATGCTATGATATAATAGTGTTCGTTGGTAGTTGGAAGAACAGGAAAAAAGAAGTTGGTGGGGTCACATAGGCACTGCATAAAGACACTCTTTCGGCCGTGGCCATAACATAACACTATGTGGAAGCGCTTATTTTCTTTGGTTCTCTGAGTGAGTGAGAAGACATTTTTTAAGCTTTTTTTTTTTGGCTCAAACGTGATTCGCTGAATTGCAGAAGCAAGGTTTGAGTTGGACCCTTTGGAATCTGGATCTAAACATGTCAACTACATTGTGGGTCCTCCGAAATTGGAAATCCAACTCCAACATATTTTGTCCCCTTCACTCTTCATTTCTGCATGCTTCACATTCATTCATGTAATGCTAAATGCATACATTTACCCTTATATTTTCAACCCATCAAATCATTGCTTTGGCTAATGCAGTTTTATGATTACTTTTTCCATAACCTTTACACGTGCACATTCATCACTTACTAATTTCAATGCCCTTTCCTCAACTTGTTCATTGCCCCTTCTTTACCTAATTTGTGGAAGAAACAAAATCATTACTATGCCTTAATTTACTCAAAAGAAATTTTATGATGGGATTTGTGTCTACATGTGAGAGCAGTTAGTTAAATGTATCTGTCTAGGTTCATTATATCTTTGAAGTCCTATACTTTTTTTTTCTGGTTTCACTGTACTTTTACTCTTCTCATTATTCTCACTTTCGTAAATTGAATAGAAATAGATAAGAAGAATGCATATGAAATACAAAAAAAAGTCATAAAATTAATAGATTGAAATTTCTCGGTTTCCATAAAAGAATTCTCAACATGATTTAAAATATTTGTTAATGGGTGGACATGATGATAATGCATGTTTTATAGTTCATGACATTATAGAAGGTATGCAATTTTTTTATTGTGAGATGTTTGTTCATTGTGGGACATGAAGATGGTGCATGATCTGGGTAGTTTCTGCTGAGCTGTGTGATGCATTAAAATAAAGATTGAAAATTATATGAAACTGAGATTTTGTGCAGTGGAGACCCGAGAGTGTACGAGAGATTTTGGAGACAAAGTGGTGAGAAGAGCACGATCATAATCCCGGGGTGGCAATCGATGAGTTATTTTTCTGATGTGACCAACATTTGCTGGTTTTTGGAGGCAGAGTTTGCAAGGGAAGTGGTGAGGTTGCACACGGTGGTGGGAAATGCTGTGACAGAAGGGAGACACATTGTGGTTGGCACAGGTTCTTCTCAGCTTTTTCTGGCTGCTCTCTATGCTCTTTCCCCTACTGATGCACCTGAACCAATCAGTGTTGTCTGTGCCACACCCTACTACTCAGTGAGTAAAAACTATATTTTAATCATGTTTTAGTTTAGTTTATGATTGAACCAAAATATAAAATTAGGTGTATACTCTGTTTTGTCTAGAATTAATAGACAAGAAGATTTCTAAGATATTGTAAAAGTATTCTTTAGTAAAAGTGCATGCATATGAAGTGTTTGATTAAAGAACAGCAAGGTCATTCTTGAATCTGTTTCTGATACAGCTTCTGTGATGTAAAAGCAATGCTCTTGTACTAATTACCACATACAGCTTGTGTTATAAAATAGACAGTGGTTGACCACTTTTTTATATATAGTGAAGCAATTATTGCATGCTCCAAGGAACTTAAAACAGTGTACTAAGTCAAGATTTTTTTGTTGGTTGTTGATGATGAACCATAGACATTTATTGTGACAGTTGGAAATCAATAAACATTAAGCAATTGAGTTAACTGTGTCTGAGATTCTTCTGAATGAAACACTTACTGGTTATAGCATTCAATGTGTTCCTACCATTTCTTAGGTATCTGTACTCTGCAATTAATTTCCTTCCTTACTGGTACTGTCTTAAGATCATATCATAATATACTTTATGTATTTAAAACAGAAAAATAAAAAACTTCTGTTCAATTCTTTAATAACTGTTGTAATCACAGTTGACAAAAATTGATTTTTTTCCTTGTTAATCCTTCCATGTTTATCTTATCAGTATGTTCTGTTTTTCCTACACTCGTAATTTTTCACATCTGCAACTGATCACATGACACTCGGTACTTTTGTCCAACTGTGGCATGTGCGGAACTGTCAGTAAAGTAGTTTTGATTTGAAAATCTTAACATTCATTCAATTGATGAACAAAAAAAGTGTGATATGGCTTCATTACTAATTATGGTTGACCCCATTAATCACACTATATACTGCAAAGAAACAAATTATACACAGATTTTAGACAAGGTGACACACATTTTAGTTACATCACATGGTTCTGACTTTCATTATGGTGAGGTTTACCTGGAAAATTTTGCAGTGACACGTTATTTAGTTTGAGTAATTGATGGTTTGACATGAAATTGACGAGTGAACTAACTAAGTAACTACTTGCAGTCGTACCCATCAATGACGAATCACCTGAAATCAGGACTGTACCAATGGGGTGGTGATGCAGAAAGTTTTGAGAAAGAGGGTCCCTACATTGAGCTGGTTACTTCTCCCAATAATCCTGATGGACATGCAAGAATATCTAAGGTCAACAGAAGCCAGGGATTTTTGGTCCATGACCTTGCCTATTACTGGCCACAGTACACTCCAATATCAGCACCTGCAGATCATGATCTTACCCTTTTCACTGTTTCAAAAAGTACTGGCCATGCTGGAATGCGCATAGGGTAAGTTCACCCATATCATAAACGCTACCTTTTTCTACACTCCTCAATTATTTTCTCTTTCACAACAATTGTACAACCTTCATTGGATGTTTCTTGAATTACTGTTCTACAAAAATTGGAATTTTACTTTCCTAACCTGCACAATGCTTTGATGTAAATCTTCAGTTTTTTTCTTTTTTTCTTTTATCGGCAATGTTAGATGTTAATATGGAGAATGTTAGTTGTTAATATGTTAGCGGAGGAGTTGAATCTGCAATATCTTTCACTTTCTTTTTTAAACTAACCTTATAACTTTTGAGTGTTTATAGGATAGAGTTGAACTCACGGTCTATCTCACCCTTCCTTCCAATTTTATTACTACACGAACCTTATAACTCTGATGTAAATCTTCAGTAACCAGATTATCAAAATTAAACTCTTAATTATCATTAGAAAACAATACAAATTCACAATCAACATATGTGTAACTTATTTAAATACATGTCTTTTATCACTCTTTTTAAGACTTGTTTAAATTTTTTGTTAAAAAGTATTAACATATGTGAAACCAAATATGTTAGTAATTAATCTAGAAGTATGGCTAGTTGGACTGGAACCATTTTGGTTTCCTGAAAAGTGTTTGATGTATAAAAAATAAAGTAAAGAATTATTATTTTTTTCTTAATTAGCAATGTTAGTTATTAGTATTTTGTTAATAGGGAAGTTGAATTCATAACCTCTCCTACACTTCCTTACAAATCCACCATGTCAACTTTATATGCGTGTTAATAGAAGTTAAACTCATAATCTCTCTCACTCTCCCTTCCAGTTTTAATACTAAATCAACCTTATAACTCCAAGTAAAGAAAGATGAATCAAATTCGTAGAATGCACATTAATTTTTGTAATTTGTGTAGGTGGGCACTTGTGAAAGACAAAGAGGTGGCAAAGAAAATGACAAAATTCATAGAGCTGAACACAATTGGAGTGTCTAAGGATTCTCAACTCAGGGCAGCTAAGGTTTTAAGGGCAGTTTCTGACAGCTGGGAACAAGGAAACCCCCAAGAGGGGGAGTCATTCTTCAAGTTCAGCCACAAACTCATGGCAAACAGGTGGAAGCAACTTAGACTAGTGGTGGAGCATAGTGACTTATTCAGTTTGCCTAAATTTTCACCAGCATTCTGCACTTTTTTCAAAGAGGTCTTGGAGCCTCAACCAGGTACTTACTTGCTCTATTGATCACAAATTTGATTTCATGCGTTCATATTTCTTCTTTTTCAGTTACTTGTCTAGTGATTTTGTTTGTGCTCAACTTTTAAGAAAAGTGTTTCAGTAATCAACTTCAAGTTACATATAAAAACTTATATTGTTTTTGTTTTATGCATGTTTGATGATTTGACAGCTTTTGTGTGGTTAAAGTGTGAGGGAAACGTTGAAGATTGCGAAAGCTTCCTTCGAGCACACAACATCTTAACTAGAAGTGGAAAACACTTTGGGGTTAGCCCAAAATACGTAAGAATTAGCATGTTGGATACTGATGAAAATTTTAGCCACTTTCTAGAGAGGCTTTCTTCCATAAAATCGTGATTGGGAAAATTTGCTTCTGGGTAATGTTTGTATGATAATTAGAAGTGTTAGTTTTCTGTATGATGGAGAGTGAAACACCGAAATGCAATTTTGCTCCTTCATTTCTATCCTTCTCTTTTGCTGCATAATTATTTCATCATGTCATGGCTCTTTCTCTGTTTAATAATAATTGTACCAAAATAGTCCAATTCTTTTAGTATAAATACATTATCTGATTCTACTTTTGGACCAAATGAAGATGTACATGACACGAAAAACATTATAAGATTAACATAGTTTAACAAAGTTATCTTGTATAATTTCTTCAATTTTTGAACTTGTGTGTACCAGTTGGTTTTAACTTGAGGAGAAGTAACTATAATGTTTTTTTTTTTTCATTCTCTGTCCTAATCGTTCGTTTAGGAAAACTAGTAATCCAAGTCAGAAGAAGCTATTGATCCTACTAGTTACACCCCAACTTTTAATATCTGCACTCTCCTTTTGTTTGCTTTATTTAAAATGACATATTTCCCTTCTTTTAAAAACACTCTTATCTTCTTGCACTCTTGTTAATATTTCACATGCCTTTCTATGCTTTTACCCAATCTCGTTAACAGTACTTCTGGTACAATATAGATTAATTGAAATTAATTATGTTTCACTCCAACAAAGTTAAAATAATTTTCATTCTCTCAACATCATCTTTTGTTTTTTTTTTTAGTCAAACTTTGATGAGGAAGGTCTCGTTAAAAATAACTTCTTTCAGAACCACTATTTTGTGTGTTTCTTACATTCTGAAAAGTAATTTACTAAATACAGATAATATTAATGTTCTGGAAAGTGATACTAAAAAATGTTAAGAAAATAAAAATGTTTTTTGAAAAGTATGGTCCAAAATGTAAAAAGGAAAAGTGTTTATGAAATATTTTTTAAAATACTCTCTTTATAGTCCAAAATATACTTTTTGGTACACACTTTTTTCTTTTAATATTTTGGAAAGTACTTTTTTAAACTTTTCTTTCATTTTCATGTTTCCAAAAGCATTTTCATAATGTTAAAGAAAAAGAAAACTATCATGAAATGTTAATTTTTGTCCAAGAAATGCACTCCGAAATGTAAAAATAGAAAATTGTGTTCTATCAACTAATTTTCGAATTAATCTTCTAATATTTCAAAATGTATTTTTGTTAGTACATTTTATTTTTTTAATATTATGAAAAACATTTATAGTTATTAAGTGTTTTCCCGAACATGAATCAAGAAAGTGAAAATAAGACTACATCATTGTAAATAAATGAATTAAAATGGACGTGCATTTAGCTATAGAGGGGAGTGTAAACAGAAGAAGACTCAATTCTATTCAAGTGAACTCTTTAATCTTATTTAATTCAAGGAGGCTTCTCCCAACACCTCCAAAGACTTCTACTGCACCCCAAAGATTAATTGTGCAATCCATTTTGCCTCTCTAACTTAAGTAGGTAAAAGTAATTAAAATAATTACTGTGTTAGGTGAACTGAGAGTTGTATTTTGTTCTTATGCTGCACCCCTCGAGAAGCCACTTTCATTGTTTGATGTTTTCAGAACCTCTACGACTTTCGCTCTCAACTGCGTTTTGAAATTTTGCACTTCGATTGTTTGGGTTGCATCATTCAGGTTTATCGAAACGTTATTCCGTTATCCACTTGTTTAAGTTTTATCTTTTTAAGGTATCTAAGTTATTGTTTCACATCCATTATCCATGCTTCCGATATACTCAAAATGCTGATGAGATGCATGCATTTTTATAGTTCAACTTTGTATATATTAACTCATTTTATACGTTAACCTTTGTATATACTGAATGCATTTTGTATATATTGAATGCATGGTTGTGAATTTGGGTTTCAAAAGATGTTGATAGATGATGACATGGAAAAGCAAACAAAAAAACATACACCGACTTCTGACATCCAGTTGTGTCCAAAAATAGATTTGGAAATCCGCTTCAAAATTAAACAAATTTCGATATCCGATTTTTCAGAAAATGAATTTGGATATCAACTTTATCTTGTTACAGGTTTCCACATTTGTCATAATAAATATTTTCAAGTATTAAATTTGTAAGTTATTTATATTTTGTGATTTATTATATATTTATTTAATTTATATATTTTTATGGTTTCAAACTTCTAAAAATTAAATATTTTGTTAAGTCTTTAATTCTTAATTTTGATTTTTTTTTGAATTTATTTTTAATACAAACCAAATTTCGGTGATGATGGTAACAAAAATTTCATTTTATACGAACTAGAATTTGAAATCTGATTCGTATTTTGTTTTAATTATTTTTTTGATATTTTGAAATGCTTTGTAATTATTTTGTTAATTGTATAGCTTTAGGTATAATATTTTATTTATTTAACGTATTTGTTTTATATTTGTATTTTTAATTTTATTAATTAGTTTAAAACCATAATTATTTTTTTAATTTAATTTTAAATATTTTTTTAATAAATTTTATTTTTATTTTATTTATTTAATATTTATTGTTTTATTAATATTTTTTATGTTTTGTTTATTTTTTAAAGTTTTTTTTATTGTGTATCATATAATTCTTTATATGTAATGTAATTTTTTATTTTTCAATTTTTTAAAAAAGTTAAAACTTTTTATTCATTTATAATTAGTTTATATTTTTATTGTGTATCATATAATTCTTTATATGTAATGTAATAAAAATAAATAAATAAAAACTCAAGTTCAGAACTAAAAAACAATAAATATGAATAAAATATATTATAAAAACAATTAAACAATAAATTAATAATATTAATCAAATTAAAATTAAATCTTATATGTCAAAAAATAATAAATAAATGAAAATAACTTGAAAATAATTAAATAAAATTAATCTAAAGGCAAATATTTTAAACAAAAATTTATCATTATTAATTAAAAATTAACAAAGTAAAAATAACTACAAAAATTAAAATAATAAAATTTTATTTAATCTACTTATATAAAATATAAATAATCTAAAGTTAAATAATTAATACATAAATTATAAAATAATTAAAATTAAATCTTATAAACAAATCAAATAAAAAATAAGAAAATTAAAATCAACAATCAGACTAAGAATGTCGGTTTAAAAAAAACGGATTTAGATTTTCGTTAAAGGACTTAATCGGGCTTCGGATGTTGGTACACAATTCCATAATCGAGCTTCAAATGCTAGTATAAAAGGAAAACAAATTTCGAATTCCGTTAAATCACTTAACCGGACTTCAAATGCCGATACACAATTCCAAATTCGTTAGGCACTGTTCACCAGGTTTCGAAAGCTGGTTAACGATTTTACCAGGTTTCGAACTATGGTCTGTGACCCAAATCCATTTTTTCCTTGTACACGCTCTTTGAACTGATGCTACACATACTATATGTTTTCCATTTTATAGACATCATATATAACACATGATAGAATCAAAGTTCAACAATAACCATATTCATTCATATTTACATATACATTCAAATATTCAAAGTAAATAGAAGAATAATGCATACCATGGATGCTACTCTTGAGAAAAACAAAGAATTTGTTGCTTCCTTGCAAATTTCATGAGTGCAACAGATTTGTAGCGATTACCTTCTGCGGGTGTGGGTGTGGATTTCGTCGGTGCAACACGGGCACAACCTACCTTTTGTGTGGGTGTGGGTATCAATGCAAAGGGCCTCCAATATACAGTAGTAGCAGCGAATTTCAAATTGGGAATGAGTTTCAAATTTCGTAGTGTGAGTGGAGAACTTCTCTTTAATAACGAGAAAGTGAAGGAGGCATGTTAAAAAGTGTTGGGGGTGTGAGGTCAATTGAAGAACTCGTGATTTTACAATAGAGGCACAAAGAATCTTTTTTTTTTAACTTTTACCGCTGAATGATCAAAGGGTTCAAAGGGGTATTATAGGAAATTTAAATTTTTTTGGAGTGTAGTAGAACTCTTTGGAGGTGTAAGGAGAAGCCCTCTTAATCCAAAATACTGACAGACAGTAGCTGGTTTTACAGTTTTGGATTGAGGACCAAATTATTTGAGAATGTACAACGATATGTGAGACCACAATGTATAGATTACTAAAAATGTAATGAGTTTACACTCTTATTCAATCACAAACCCCTATATATAAATATTAAAATTAGATATTTTGCATAAAAAATTGAACACGTTTACGATAATACTTCTTATTTATTTCTTTTTGTCTTTTTTTAATCTGTTTGTCTTCGTTCTAATGGGATTTTGATATGCCCAAGTCTGGTTTCTTTGCCCGCCATTTGGTATTGGTCTAGGTTAAGACCCAAATGTAATAAAAAATGGGTTTTCTTTTTTTCTTGCAACTCCATAATTTCAATTTAGGAAACATTTCAGAACAAATTTTCTGAAAAATTTGGAACATGCTTTTCAAAACAAGAACAAATTAAATTTATTTGAAACTAGCTTTTTGGAACAAAATGTCAAAAAGAAATTTACACCATATGTGATTAGACACAATTTTACATGTTATTTAGGTTACTAGATAGTGTAGTGGTCGCAAACGAAGTAAAGAGAAAAAAAGAGGAGTGCATAATAGTAGAAGTTGACTTTGAAAAAACATATGATTAAGTTAATTAGGAGTTCCTCATATGTATAATGGAGATGTTAGGGTTCTGTTACAAATGGGTCAAATGGATTTGGGGATGTTTAGAATCATCATCTATTTTTGTCCTAGTAAATCAGAGTCCAACAAAGGAATTTAAACTTTCTAAAGAGCTTAGACAAGAGGATCCTCTAACCCCATTCTTGTTCCTTATTGTGGCCGAAGAACTAGTTGGGGTAGTTAGACTAGTTGAGATCAAAAGACTTTTGGAAAGGATAAAATTTGGTAACAAATAAATTATGATTAGTATGTTACAATTCTCTAATAGTACTATAATTGTGGCTAAAACTAAGTTAAAAAATATTATGGTTATAAAGAGCATCCTAACATGTTTTGAATTAACATCAAGACTTAAAGTTAATTTTCACAAAAGCAAGTTAGTCAGCATATGATTTCAACAAAGGAGCTTGAACAATTTTCTTTTGTATTAAATTGTGGAATCATGAATATGCCATTCAAGTATTTAGGCATCCAATAGGAGGAACCATAGAAGGAAAGATTTTTTGCTGGATATGATATCAAAAATTAGGAAAAGGTTATCCATATGGAAAGGTAGGCATATTTCATTCGTAGGAAGAGTAACCTTAATAAAATTTGTATTGTCAACCATCCCCTTATATTATTTATCAATATTCAAAATGCCTTTGGTTGTGGGAAAAATTATTAGAAGAATTTATAGAGAGTTTCTATGGGGTGATGGGTGTGAAGGTAAGAAAATTGCATAGGTTAAGTGGGAAGTGATATGTAGAACAAAGAAAGAAGGTGGCTTAAGGGTAAAGGATTTGAAATTGTTTTATATAGCGCTACTTGGAAAATGGAAGTGGAGACTTAGTATAGATGTTTCAGGTCTATGGAAAGAAGTTTTGGTCGCAAAATATAGGTCATGGAGGGAACTAGATCATGCAAAAGATGGCTACCATGATTCGTTATGGTGGAGAGATATTAAGAGAGCGTGTGGGGAGGGAAAGGAAGGAAATTGGTTTAATAAAAATATTATATGGAGAAGAGGTAAGGGAAACAAAATAATGTTTTGGGATGATAAGTGATTAGATGAAACTCCTTTAATGGTAAGATTTGAGAAACTATATTTGAACTCCATCATAAAAGAAACCACCTTAGATGAGGTTGAATTTTGGGTGGAGGAAAATTGGATTTGGAATTTACCATGGAGAAGACAATGGTTTGAATGAGAAAAGACTTTGGTGGATATGTTGATGCAAGCTATAGAGGAAAAGACATTTTTTAGAGATAGATTGGATGGGAAGATTTGCAATGCAGTGCAATCAACATATACAATCTTAACAAAATGATCTATAAGGGAGGTAGATTTTTGCTTTGATAAATTTTGGAAAATCAAAGTTTTAGCATCTATAACACCCCTGACGAATATTACTTAATAAAAGAATTTATAATTGAAAATAAGTTCAATTGTCTGATTTTATTTCTAAAAGGCGAAAAAATTTAAAAATCATTAAGAGCGCCTAAAGCTAAAATCCATAATTCACCATTATATTATTAAAGGTTCCAACATTCTAAAATTGACTTAAAGAAAATACAAAATATTTCAAATCATGTATCTTTAACAAGATTTCTCAAGCTAGCCCTCACTTTGGCTCTATGCCTTGCCATCATTACTTGGAATAATATTTGCTCCCGTGTGACATGTTACACGATCATCACTAAACATAAATAGAAAGGGTGAGCTTAAAATAGAATAAAATATGTGCAGACCACATGAATACCTCACCTAAAAGAATTAACTTCACTAGACTATATTCACACACACTTAAAGACCTTATAACACAAGGTAATTGTAACCATAACCTCATAACCTATATGAGGCTAACCCATCCAATCATATCATGCACATACTCGACCATGATCTTAGGGATTCCATATGCTTCCACGAACCTTCCCGTTCGTGGTCAAGCTCTACGACCCTCCCTGCTCATAGTCCCACTATATGAACTTCCCTGCAAATAGTCCACCTCTACGAACTTCTCCACTTGTAGTCTAACCTTTACGAACCTCCTCACTCGTAGTCCAACACGCGTGAACACATCTTGTTATGAACCTCCCCGCTCATATCAGCCTTAAGTGTTAGCACGGAACATACGAATACCTCACCTAAAAGAATAAAATATGTGCACACCACATGAATACCTCACCTAAAAGAATTAACTTCACTAGACTATACTCAAACACTTAAAGACCTTATAACACAAGGTAATTGCAACCATAACCTCATAATCTATATGAGGCTAACCCACCCAATCATATCATGCACATACTCGACCATGATCTTAGGGATTCCATATGCTTCCACGAACCTGCCCGTTCGTGGTCCAACTCTACCACCCTCCCCACTCATAGTCCCACTCTATGAACTTCCATGCAAGTAGTCCACCTCTACGAACTTCTCCACTTGTAGTCTAACCTTTACGAACCTCCTCACTCGTAGTCCAACACGCGTGAACACATCTTGTTATGAACCTCCCCGCTCATATCAGCCTCAAGTGTGAGCACGGAACATACGAACCTCCCCGCTCGTATCCCCACACAAGAGTACATTCAGTACGAACCTCCTCGTCTGTATCCATCATGCGTTTCCAACTCCATTACGAACCTCCCAGCTCGTAATCCATCCAAGCATATCCTAGAATAAAACCATCATCATAAGGCATGTAACACACATCACAATGCAACCTGCCACTGCACTATTGCTTGGCCCAGCCAGGTGAAGTTGCAACGCAGACCACTTGGCGGTTCCAATGCACCGCTAGGCGCCACACTTCACAGGCCCCTCCCTGTTTGTAGTTATCACCTAGCGGTCCAATCCACATGACCAAACACTATTAGTAATGCGTATTTTTATTGGTTTTTACATTCCAACCTATTTTTTGGCACATCAATCATCACAAGCACACTTCCAAAATATCAATGCACGTTCATATCATTCTCCATGACTAAAATTACCCTATCATACCTCATATGCTTAAATCCCATACATATTCATATGTATTCACCAACTTAAAACCATGACAATACTTGAGTTTCACCAAGAGTACATAATACTTATAGGAATCTATAGGGCAACAACCAAATCATGCATACAATCATATACAATATTCAAGGTTTCAAACAGTGCCTGTAAGAGTCCCTTTTTTATTCCAATGCTTCTCACCAAAACCAATATTTAGCCCTCTACATGATCATGCACCCATACATGGACCCACATTAGTAGCAACTGTAATCAAACAAGAGATTTATCATGCTCTTTAGAGACTTTGAACCAGCAATCCTATTAAGACTTATAATTCATGCAACTCATAATATTATCTCAGACATCACCTACTCTAATCCATTGTTCCAATAACTCAAGTAGTTCAAGTGTAATGTTATTTCATGTTCATAACTCACACATTAGACACACCACTACATAATTTCACACATTTTATCATCATACCATTTTCATGATTAAGAATGTACCCCAATAGGACCCCAACTCGCTGCCAAAACATAGCCAACCAAATGGCTGTTGGACATTGTCTATCGCCTAGCAGCAAGCATGTACTACCAAGCGGTGCATCAATTTCTTGGTAAAACCCAAATTTCGTTGCACCTACGAAAAACCCTAAAACCCCCAAATTCAATCCATTCATCTAATTTCTTATATATACAATTAAACAAGATTTCATACTATACGTATAATCCATTTAAACTCAAAGACATATGTTATAACAACAATTTCTAATATGGAATTCATGCTTTTAACTCATCCCCAAGCCTAACCTTAACCCTCATTCTTGTTCATGCAATAATTCACCCAAATGTCCATACGAAATAGCATTTCAATATTTCACATCTAAAATCACTCAACCAGAACGAAGAGAGTCAATCCAGAGAATCAACATTGCTCCCACACCATCAAAATGTAGAAACCGAATCACAGAGATCGCGTAGCCTGGCGGGCCTTGTGTGCCGCCATGCGATTTTTGGGCAAAACCTAGAATTGTTCATCTTGCCTCCTGTGTCGCCTAATGGTTTCTGGGTAGAAACCTAGAAACGCAAAATTCAGCAATGAAAGTGAATGAAGAAGGCACACATGGGTTCAATAAAATCACAAAAGCATCAAAACATATAAGATAGCACATAAAGCAACTGCCCTTACCTAGATTTCCCACTCTAATTCCACCACTAAGAACTCTCACTAACCCTTTTTCCTCTATTTAGGTCACAATTCAATGGTCTCAAAGTATTCGCTCTGCTACCACACAACCCTCTCTTTTAGACTCTCCACAAAACGTCACAAAAATAATAAAACATGAAAGGGGACTCTTTAGCGCTAAGCAAGGTTTAAAGTCACATCCATCCATTTATCAAACATATGCACAACCAACAAGCAAATATATGTTTCATGACAATCACACATCCATGCAAAAGTAAAATAATATATTAAAACCTCATATTAATGGCATCCGTTCAAATCCAAGTCCTCTCAACACCGCTAACATGCTCAACCACTTAAGCTATCATTACTCCTTATCATAATCTTTTGTATTAATTAATATATAGATTCTTTTACTCTCCTTTTTATTAAGTAAATATTTATTTATTTAATTATTTTTCCTATGTCTTACACCATTCGCACAATACTTTAAGTGGAGAGTCATAATAAATCGGGTGGCTACAAAGGATAACTTAGTGATTAGAGGTGTGTTGTAGAATGTAAAACTTGTGCTTTTTGAAAACTATATGATGAAACATTTAATCACTTTTTCTTTAGCTGATGGGCAACTGGTCACGTATGGAACATGTAAAACTTTTGGTCAAGGGTTTGTTTAGTATACCTCAACTAGGGGTGGCAAAACGGGCTAGGCCCAACGGGCCAGCCCGTCAGCCCATGTTAAAAGGAATAGGTTGGGTTGAAGATTTCAACCCGTCAGCCCGTTTTGGCCCGTCCTGTCCAGCCCGTCAACTTGACGGGCCAAAGTACGGGTCAGCCCGTCTTGGCCCGTTGGCCCATTTTGAAAGTAATTAAAAAGATTAATTTTTTATATTATATATTTTAAATGTATAAATATATAATGGTATTGTAATTTAAATCATTAACCCCTACAAATTAAGTTTGAATTATTAGTTATAATTGAATAATTTAATATGTAAATTTAATAATTATTTTAACTTATCTAATTAAAAACATTAACTAATCAATTAAAAGTTTAAAAACTTATTTTATTTGATTAAATATGACTTTAATAATAATTCATATGTATATATAAACAAATTTAAAAATAAAAAATTTAAAAAATTTGAAAACAAATTAAAAGAATTTTAAAAAATTAAACAAAAAAAGAACAAAAAAATTGGATGAGCCAGCCTAGCCCGGCCCGTTAGCCCGTTCTATACGGGACGTGTTGTGATTATTGACCTGTTTTTGTTTAACGGGTCAACCAGACCCAGACCATTTTTGACAGGCCACATACAGGCCAAGCCAAAATGAGTCGGGCTGGTCCATTTTGCCACCCCTAACCACAACAGCGCACAAGATAAAGTTTGATACTATATGTGGGAAGTGATAATTTGGAGTATGTGGAGCCGTAGGAATAACATCATTTTTAGGAATTCATAAGTAGTTGCAGAGGAATTGTTTACCTTAGTACAAATTATAGCTTGGGCTGGATCAATAATATTTTCATATTCTAACTAGTGTTTAAGTCTAATAACGTGTTGTCAACAACCAATTTCGTCCAGATGATTAAATAATAAATAAAATAAAATAAAAATAATTTTTAGTAATAATAATCTTATTTTTCTTATTTCTTAGAGAACTAATTTAAATATATAATATAACATAATTAAACATTTTTTTTTAAATAGAAAAGTAAATGAAATAGAAAAAGATAAGAAAAATATTTTTATAGTGAAAATGAGTTTTTAAAAGATAAACGCAAAAGAAGATAAAAAAAAATTTTATGATTAAAAATAAGAATAAAAAAGTTTTATAATAAAAAATAATAATAATAAATTGAAAATAGAAAAATAGTTTTTGAATAATCAAAATAGTTTTATAAAATAAAATTGAATTTACAAAAAAATGGAAAAAAGATAACGGTACAAAAAACTATAAAAATATTGTTTTTTGAAATATATATTTTACTAATAAATATATATATATATATATATATATATATATATATATAAAACTAATAAAAAAATCAAAAAAAGATATATATAGTTTCTACTAAAGAAAAAATTAAAATTAAAATTAGGGAAAGTAAGAAAAGTTATTTTTGCAAAGTAATTTGTTATATGGTACCGTTATTCAACTACATCCTCCGTATACTCCTACAATCTAGATTCTCTTCCCATTTCTCTCAACCTCCGCACACAACTAATATCTTAGACGATGCTAACAAAATATAGAAAAAGGAGAGGATCTCATAGTCTCTCACATTCGTCCCTCGGGTTCTTTTTTCTTTTCTCCACTTCATTAAAGAGAGGTTTTTCACACAACACATAACTAGACATTTTTTCCTTTATCCACTATCATCTTCTTCCCAAGATAAAAAATATCCTTTTTGGATCTCACTCTCATCACCCTCCATTAACGATCACTCTAGAATAACTCACATTTAGGAATCACACACCTCGATACCAAACACAAAGAAAAAGCACCTGAAAAAATACTTCTTGGAGGACAAAGAAACCAAAACATGGAGCTTTGAGAAGATAAGAGAGATACACTTGCAAACATTGTTTTGATTTTGAAAAGCAAAAATCTTCAAGCAGGTGTGAAAAAATCCAGGTTTTTCTTTCATAGCACTAAAGATATTGATTATTTTTTTCTCTGTTTTCCTTCTCTTACACTGAAGCTTGAACTCATCATAACATCATATGTACATGTTCTAATTATCATTTCTTTTATGAAATAGTCTCTTATAATGTTGTTTTGTTATGTCAAAAGAAATGGTTGGTTGTGTAATATACGAAATCTGGGATGGGCTTTATTGTCATTAATATTAGATGAAAGTTGTATATGTGTGTTGGCATAAAAGGTGTAGAAGAAACATAAACCTTACATGTATATATAAATCTCTGCATTTGGAAGCTTCTTTTGGTACGTTAGTTTATTAATCAAAATCTGTTATACTTTTTCCTTAATTTCTTTTATCAGAATGCGAGTGTTGATTTTAATGGCTAATATAATATGTTGCTTATATTGGATGTTTCAAAATAACACACAAGATACACACTAAACATGAATATTGGAATAAAGAATTTTGAGATAGCTATTGAATAATAAATATGTCTAGGCATTAACTGAGAAAATTTTATTTTTGTTTGGTGATATTCTTTTCTAAAAGAGATATATAATATTTTACAAAAATTATCATGTTGAGTTCCAAACTTGATAATCATTCCTTTCTATAGTTTTTTTTTCATAGCTTTAATTATCTATCGAGTCTTGGTCTCATTTGATAACCATTATTTTTTATACTTATTTTCATAACATTAATTATAAATTTAAATTTATTTTATAAAACTATTTTGATTATTTAAAAACTATTTTTCTATTTTCAATTTATTATAAAACTTTTTTTTATTCGTATTCTTAATCATAAAAATTGTTTTTATGTTTTTATGTGTTTATTATTTAAAAACTCATTTTCACTATAAAAATATTTTTCTTATCTTTTTCTATTTCGTTTACTTTTCTATTTAAAAAAATGTTTAATTTGTTATATTATTTATTTAAATTATTTGTCTAGGAAATAAGAAAAATAAGATTATTATTACTAAAAATTATTATTTTTATTTATTATTTAATCACCTGGACGAAATTGGGTGCCTTCTTTACTTAACTTTTACGTGTGATATGAAAATATTTATTTCCATAGTGTTACAGTAAAAGATGAGTAAAGATAGAAACACAAATTTTGTTCGAGTTTAAGAAAATGAAAACAAAAGAGCTAGGTGTAACAACCTAAACAAAGTGTGGAAACCTTGACTTATAATGTAAGAGAGAGAGAGGGAAAAAAAGTGTAGAAATGTCAGTCAAATGCTATACTTTTAATGCAAATACCACTCGGATGCTAGACTTTAGAAGAAAATAAACATGTTGGTGCAATTCGGATGCTAGGCTTTCATTGTGGATGCCATTCGGATGCTGGAATTTAGCAGAAAATAAACATCTTGGTGCCAACTGGATGTTGGGCTTCTAATGGAGATGCTACTCGAATGCTAGACTTTAGCAGAAAATAAACATGTTGGTGAAGTCGGATGCTAGGCTTTCATTGTGGATGCTAGTCGGATACTAGACTTTAACAGAAAATAAACATGTTAGTCAGTCGAATGCTGGTCTTTAGCAAAAAATAAACATGTTGGTGCTAGTCGGATGTTGGGCTTTTAATGCAAATGATAGTCAAATGTTGGACTTTAACAGAAAATAAACATGTAGGTGGCAATCAGATGTTGAGCTTTCAATGTGGGTGCCAGTTGGATGCTGGACTTTAGCAAAAAATAAACATGTTGGTGCCAGTCGGATGTTGGACTTTTAATGCAGATGCCAGTCAGATTCTGGACTTTAGCATAAAATAAACATGTTGGTGTCAATCGGATGCTAGGCTTTCATTGTGCATGCCAGTCGGATGTTGGACTTTAGCAAAAAATAAACATCTTGGTGCTAGCCGAATGCTGGGCTTTTAATATAGGTTCCAGTTGGATGCTGGACTTTTAAAGTTGGTGTTAGTCGGATGTTGGACTTTAAATGCAAGTGCTAGTCAGAAGCTTGAATTTAAATGCAAGTGCCAATCGGATGATGGACTTTTAAAGCTAATGCTAGTCGGATGCTGAACTTTAAATGCAGGTGCCAGTCAGATGTTGGACTTTTAAAGCTGATGCCAGTCGGATGTTGGAAAAATAAACATGTTGGGGCTAGTCGGATGCTGGGCTTTCATTGTGGATGCCAGTCGGATGCTGGACTTTAGTAGAAAATAAACATGTTGGTGCCTGTCGAATGTTGGGCTTTCAATGTAGGTGCCAATCGGATGCTGGACCTTTAAAGTTGATGCCAGTCAGATGCTGGACTTTAAATGCAGGTGTCAGTCGGATGTTGGACTTTAAATGCAAGTGCCAGTCGGATGCTGGAATTTTAAAATTGATGCTAGTCGGATGCAGACTTTAAATGTAGGTAAAATTGTATAGACCAACACAAGTTAGGTTTTAACTGACAGTAAAAGTAGAATCCCCAACAAAAGTTGGGTTTGAGCCAGAAGGTCAACAAAAAACTAGAGTTTAACATAGAAATAAACATGAGTGGCAATATATATATGAGACATGACTATGCATGAATGCATGAAATGAAAGGAGAATAAGATTATTTGTCCTATTTCATCTTGTTCCTCATTTTTCATTTTCTTATGTACAAAGACATGTATTTTTTATCAATTATTTTCCATACAATTATCAAATTCGTGTAAGTTCATCATTTTTTTTAAAACTCAATTGATCATTTTGAGAACAGAACACGGTAATATCATGATTCTTTTTTGTAGCTAGTGCAATGATTGAGGCGTCATTAAATTGACTATTTTTTTCAAAAAGCTTAATTCACGTGCATGCTCGAGTTGGCATTTTTGGAAATATAGGTAGTTATATTGTGTGTGAATTGGTTTAAATGATTGCCTGGCTTTCGGGATAAAAACTCAAATTGTGGGGTAAATTCATCAATGATCCCAAAAAATGTAGTCACAAGAATATGAGGACACGAGTGTGACAAGAATGGGTCTGTAGAGAAAAATGTAGCCAAATACTCCTCAATACCAAGGTGAAAAACTACAAAATCTGCCCCAATTTTTACTTACCATGGTGAACTATAAGATTAAAGAATGATGCACGAATATGGATTGTTCTAACTCAAGGGTAACATGATGTACAAGGACAAAAGGGTTGCCCTAGTTGGATAAACTACAATGGATATAGCAACATGAGTGCAATGGTGGAACGAACACAAGAAATTGCCCCAGTTTTGACTCATTGAGGGTGAGGTTTCAAGTTAAGGATTCCTTATTTTTAGAGGTGGCATAATGCACAAAGAATTACCCCAGTATGAGATTTTGTTTTAGCAATGACACAAAAATGGATAGGGAAGATTCTTTTGTTTTAAGAGATGAAGAAGGCTAAAGGATTTCAAGAGACATGCATGTGAATATTTGGAAGAAAACATCACGCTCTTTGTCCTCAATTAAAACAATAAGCTAAGAAGAAACATGACATTCCAAGAATTTTTTTTCTTTTTAACTTATCTATATTTTGTATTATTTAATTTTTTTATAATGAATTTGATGATTTAAGATAGAGAATTAACCCAACATACATTTTTTATTATTCTTTATTTTATTTTATTTTCTTTACCTTTGTGACACCCTTCAGAACTTGATTCAACCAATATCGTGTAGAACTCATTTATATGAAAAATAAAGCTACAGGAAGTCAAAATATATGACGTGAAATGTGTTCTATGAGACACGAGATTGATGGTATATATTGGCAAATATACATTGGTATGATAGAAAGAAAGGCAACATATGCCACTTGGCTATAAAGCAAATTCTAGCAAATCCTAAGAATTAGAGACTTCTTTCAAGTGTTGTATTTCTTGACGACATCCGAATTGACTGGAAAAGGTAATTCTTCTCCGTCCATTTTGGTAAGAATAAAAGTGTTATGACTATGGCAAGTGTACCAAGTCGCACAATTAGTAACCGGTAAAACTAGGATATCGTTTCCCAAGAGACTCGTGTATACTAAATAATTGCGTAATTAGTGACTAATTTAAACTAAAGAATGAATCCATATTTTGAGTTTCATGTAAGAAATTAAATTTTGCATAAATAAATAAAATTGAACTTTGGAAGTTTAAGGCACTTAGTGAATGAAAAAGATTACAAATAATATGAATTGATATTGTCGGGGCTAGAATTCACCAACTATGCTCTCATGCAACTACAATTTTACATCCTCTACATCAATATGCTAATGTCAACGCACAAATATACTCAAACCTTAATTCCTTAATGGAATGAGCCTAAATTTCCTTATTAAGAGTCAATCCCTTGAACTCTTGATAAGCAAATATGCATTATGCATTAGGGTTTGAGATAACCAATGGGTCAAGTCCCGTTCCTAGATACAAGCTCCATTGGGTTTCTTGTTCCAATTCAAGGTTTCAAAAGATATTTCCACACCAAATGAACCAAATATCATGCAATGGATGGTCAAATCAATGCAAGCATTAAGTGAAGAAACAAAAAGACTAGCAATTAATGAAAGAGGCATATATATATATATATATATATATATATATATATATAATCAAAACATTTGCATTTACACAAGAGTTTTATGGCTACATCTAACTGCAATAAAATGGGTTTAGCTCTCCATTGTCATGGAGAGCCCAAACTTACAAAATGGAAGATGGAAGAAGATGAAGATACAAGGAAGAGGAAGGGATAGTTTCCACAAGCCCTAGTACACCTCCAAGCTCTCCAAGAGTGAAAAATCGTGTCCCAAACTGCCAAAGATGATCTCCCCTCAAGAATCCAGAAGAAATAGGTTTAATTTTGCCACATCAGCACATGTGCCGCTTAGCGTCGTCCCTGCACTACTCAGCATCCAAAAAATGCGAGCCAATCAACGCTCAACACCCAAAAATGCAAGAAGAATGGCGCTCCGCCTTGAATTTTGGCGCCGAGCGCTGGAAAATGAGAGAGGAATGAGGCTCAGCCTTGAATTCTGGCGCTCAGCCTTGAACTACTATGCTCATATCTTCAATTTTGGCTTTTTTTCGTCTTTCTTCTCTGGTTGACAACTTCTTTGGCTTGAGACAAAAGGTTCCTATCATTAAATTGGTTAGTGGTATAATTTGATCTATGTAACCCATATTGTTTTTATTCACAAAAGCAAAGTAAAAATGAAGATTAAATGGGTTAAAAGCTTAAGAGGAGTTGATTTTGTTAGCAAAAGATAGGCAAGATAATGGTAAAAATCTACATTATCACAAAGCTCCCCCAGAAAATGATTTCTTTACTACAAAGGGCCCTTCACAATTTGGAGTCCACTTTCTAATTGTTTTGAATAGGCGAAACTAAATCTCCTTTGTGAAAACCTTGAGGACAACCTTCGCTTTCTATGGCTCTCGATCTCTCTTCTAAGATCTCTAGCTTGCTTATCGTATTGGCATCTTTAGTTGCTATCCCTTGTACAAGAATATGAGATGTAGGTTTCACTTGAGAATCCTCTCTTGTGGTTATATGCAAAGCCTTGGCCTTCCTAGTAACTTGAGTTGCTTCAAGCTTATTTCCTTCTCCCTCACTAATTAAAGACATCTTGTCGGATGTCTGAACATGAGTTTGAGTATGATCATGAGCATTGACTTGGAGAATGGCCTTATTAGCGTGATGAGCGGTAGGTATAACTTGATTTTTACTACAATAACATGGAGGATGACTATGTAAGGTAAAGGGTTGCGCTTGGATTCCCCGTCGTTGTTCGTGTACACTATGTTTCGCCATACATACCAGAGGGTTAGCATAAGTTCTAGGATAGAATCTTGGAGGATAAGAAAAGGTTTGCTCTTTGCTTTGAGAGGGGAAAGTATCATTCGTGGTCCTCAGATTTTTTAAGATCTCCAAAATTTGATTCACTTGGTCCTTTAATTTGTTTATATCAGCCTTCATTACTACTTGATCCTTTTTCCAATCTTCCATGATCTTTTGGTTAGCACGAGTCCTACAAGGGTGTCGTGGTGGTTTTGCCATTATTTTGGTTTTTATTTGTATATTAGAATATGAAGGGAAAAAAAAGATGATTTTTCCATTATTTTTCTATTTTTATTTTTATTTTAGGATATGGAGAGGAAAAAAAATGCAAAGTGACATGAAAATACAAGATGTTATGAACTTGAAAAACTACCTATATGCATGTGTATATTGGATAAATATTAGGCATTATGTAAGAAAACAAGAGAATGCAAGATGTTGTTATGAATTTAGAAATTATGCCAATGCAAAGGGCCACCCATATGAATGCATGGTAGACATTATGGAATATGAAATGTGAGAGCAAGGTGTTATAAATATGAAAAGGTATGTACAAAGTATCATTCATGAATGAAGACAAAATGTGTAATGCATGTTTGTGCCTCAAGAGGCACTTATTCACCTAATGTTGATGTAAATGTGACACATTTTAAAAGTGGTTTGCATGACATGCAATTAACTGATGCAATGAGATGCTCACCTTAAGAGGTACTTATTTACATGATATGTTACTAAAATTGTGATACACTAAAAAACATGCATGGAATTTAATTATTTGATGTAACAAGGTGCTTGTCTACACCTCAAGAGGTGTATTTATTCACATGATGTGATGGTAAAATGGTCATGCACTCAATAAAAATAAGAATTATATGCAACATAAATGACATGCCTAAGTCAAATGTAAAATGCAATGGATGCTTGCACCTCAAAAGGTGTTTATTCATACCATATGCTGATACAAGCATGACGAATTTGAAAATTAATTATACGGTATCATGAATATGCAAGTATAAAACATTCTCCCATTATGTCCTACAATAGTGTAGATAAAACTTATGTTCTGGTCTATAGGCCTTTTAATTCCATGGGTAGCTCTAAATAATCTCACAGGCCTCTAGAGCTGAAGTCAACCTCAGGACATAATCCACAACGATAGGTGACCTAATAGATGTGGCATGTTAAGACAAGTAGATCTGAGATCTAACATGACAATCATTGGACCTCCACTCCCTATGGCTCACTCAGACCCGGGTATAGGGCCTCAATATCACAACAACAACACTAGCCTAAAAAGTGTAGTGTGTGAAGGGAGCAACCTAAAACTACCAAATCTCCCACCTACAAAACAACCAGAAAACTTCCCAAGCATATATAGACAAATATAGAAATTTTTATCTACGCTAGGGTTCAATAATTTCACAATATAATAAATCACGACATTAAAGCATATATAAATCAAATCAAGCCAAATGAAGATAAATGCACATAAAGGAGAATAAAATAAAAAGGGGAAAATAAATATGTATAAACATATATATTTCAAGCTTTTATTAATTAGGATTGACTCTATAGAACAATCCCTAGTGGAATTGTCATCTGTTGCAACCGGGGTCACGACGGGACGACGAAAAAATTATTTTAAAATACAGAGGAGTTGCCACGATAGTTTATTAAGGAAAACTATAGAAAAAACTTAAAAGGAAATAGACTCCCGAACCCAAACTTAGTTTCAAAGACTATTTCTTTTTAAGGTTTTTCTATAGTTTTTCTTAATAAACTATGGTGACAACTTCTTTGTATTTTAAAATAATTTTTTTCGCTGTCCCGTCATGACCCCGGTTGTGACACGTGTCTTCAATCCATGAGGGTTTAAGTAAGCAAGATTATTAACGACACATTGCAACATAATCTTTCAAAAGTGGAACATACAAAGGGTACAAACTTGTGAATGGTATGATCAAGAACACAATACATTCAACAACAATTGACATTCTTGAATGGGTTTACATAACACTTATTTGTGATATAACATGTATAAGGAAAAAGGTTTATTCATATTTTTGTCATTTTTGCACAATCTCATGTTAAGGAGGAATTATGGGGTTTGAGCTCTTTTTTTTCTTTTCCTTTTCCATTTCTTTCTCTTTAGTATATGGGTTGAGGCAACCCAATATCCATATTAATTAAATTTGCTATTGAAAAAATGGTGTTAAGATTAGTTTTAGGAGGGATTTTGTCTAAGAGTACCTCCACACAAAGGTAATGAACTTTGTTGGTGTGCCAACCTCCTATATTATAGTAAGGTTAAAATATCTTTTTGGTCCCAATTTTTGTTAAGTTTTGTCAAATAAGTCTTAATTTTGGTTTTGTGTTCAAATAGGTCTCACTTTTCGTTAATTTTG
>Ga0214542_1003162_pt1 | contig 33889 bp, 28 predicted proteins | sample CNSS1metaG_FD_160096 | JGI IMG/M metagenome (GOLD analysis project Ga0214542, IMG submission 160096) | Root nodule microbial communities from cowpea collected in UCLA plant growth center, Los Angeles, California, USA - CNSS1 | ecosystem: Host-associated > Plants > Roots > Nodule | place: USA...
ATTCTTTTAAGGATTTGATAAGGACCTATGAATTTGGGTGTAAGTTTTCTAGATTTGAGAGCTCTACCAACCCCAGTTACAGGTGTAACTTTCAAGAAAACATGATCTCCTTCTTCAAACTCAATGGATTTCCTTCGTTTGTCATAATAACTTTTCTGCCTATCTTGAGAAGTTTTCATCTTTTCCCTGACCATTTTAATCTTCTCAATTGCTTGTTGAATTACCTCTAGACCCAAAAATATATATATATTTCATATTTTTATTTTATTCTAAATTGTATTTTAAAATTATAAAAAGGAAAAAAAAAAGATATAAACTACTCATTTACATAAAAAACTATTAATTCATTTTTTTGGCTACTATTAGAGGTGGCAAATAAACCCGCCCCGTGGGTATTGTTCGAACCCGTCATTGTTTTGACGGGGAATCCCTGCATTGACTAGGTATGGTGGGTATGGGTATGAGGAATCCCTGACTTTTTCAATTGGTTATGGGGATGGGCATGAGGATGTACATATCCCCGCCATAATACCCGTCCCCACCATATCTCCGTCCCATTTAAATTATTAAAATATTCACAATTAATTAAGTAACCCTATATATATATATATATATATACTTTTTATTTTTGATTTCTTCTCATTATTTGATTTTTCATAAAACTCATGCGCATCTCTAATATATTTTTCATCTTATCATTTATATCTCACATTTGAATATTTCTATTATTCTTTAATATTTTTATTTATTGTATATTTTTCTTTCACATCAGAATATTTAATACTCTCAATTTAAGTGTTTAATAGCATAAACATTTCATTTAATAGGTAATATAAAAAGAATATCTTTACTTATTATTAATAATTTTTGTTTCATTTGAATAACTCTTTTGTTTCGCTAAAACAATTTTCGTTATTTCTCAACCATTGAGTATATATGTTGATATTTGAAAAGTTTTCTTAGATCTCTAAGGTATTTTTCATCTTATCATACTCTTAATTATACATTTGTTTTTATTTGTGAGATTTCTTTTAACAGTTTCTCAAAATGTTTTTAAGACACACATTTTTTAATTTTTTTAATATTTTTATTTGTTATTTATTTTCATCATGTAGAATACTATTTCGATATATTTTATCTAATTATTTTTTATTTTCTAACTCATTATCAATCATACTGTAATCTTTTCACTATAATTGTATAAATAACTTTTATTTACTAAAATATAAAAATTTAATGTAATTTTTGTAAATATTTTTTTATCACCATTCAACATTTATTGGAGTTCAAAAGATATAAGATCTAAGTCAAAATTTTATTATTATGTTTATTATTTTTTCTTTGTGTTATTTTGATCAAGTGATGTATTATAACTTTTATTAGTGTATAAAAAATAGATTCATTAGAATTTAAAAAATTGAAGTAAACAAACATTTAAAATATATTTTAATTTGAATATTTTTTTCTTTTATATTTTTTTAAAAATATTTTTAAAATTTTATCAACTAGGTTTCATTAATGTTTGCAAATTTAATAAATGTTTTGGTTCTCATCAAATTTTATTTGGTATTCTAATTTAAAATGTAAACAATTATAATTTATTTAAAAGTATTTGATATCGAAGAAACAACCATCCTCCCAGTATTGAATATTTGATAATATTATGTTTCATTTACCGTAATTTATATTATTTTATAAAAATTAATTAAAATTAATGTTGAAGTAGTAAAACAGGTATGGGTATGGGTACGAGATTATACCCATTACCCGGTGGGGATGAGGATGCGACAAAAGTTCGATACCCGTTGGGTTTGGATATGAGAATGAGGATGGATTTTTTCTGTGGGGATGGATATGGGATAGCGAAACTCGTCCAGCCCACCCGTTCTCATCCTTAGCTACTATGATAAACTTTTTAGTTTCCTAAAATATATATAAACTTGAAGTAGATCTTTTGCATTAGTAAACACAATAAAATTACTATAATAAAATAAATTAGGATTTTAATTTAATAATTGACACTCATTCCCTTTTGTTTTTAATAAATGTTACTTATTATAAATTATAAATGAGATTTAATTTTTTTTATATTATTTAAAAATATTCTATTGAATAAAATTTAAATAAAATTATAAAAATTAAATATTAAAACTAAAAAAGAGAGAATTTGTTATAAATACAAAATAGAATATTTTAATCATTATACATTATATATATCACACAAATTTAATTTTTACTAAATTATAAATTGTATGATATATTTTTTTTCAGAAAACATTTTTAATATAAAAATAAATAATTAGATATAGCATATAATTAAATTTATTCAATTGTTATATTTTATATATGATTTTGATATAAATTAAAATAAAGAATAAAAATGTTACTTTATTAATTGTAGATAAAACTAGATCGTAAACAAGAAGGAGGGATGAATGTGTTTAAAATTTATCTTAAAAGACTAATAAACATTTGAAATTTTTTCAATTTACAAGATCTGAAAAATATTTTCTTGAATTTATTAGTTTAGAAAATTTGAGTTCAAACAATATCAACAAATATTTAAAGAATATATAACACTATAAGAAAATGCCTTATTATCAACAAATTTTAATGACTAAAACTTGTTCGTTATTGGAGTGACCAATTTAGATACCAATTTACGAATTAAAAAATTATTGGTTACTAAATAGTCATTATTATAAATAAAAAATTATAATTTGTCGCTAAATTGATTACTAATTAATTACAAAAGAATTTAGAAACCAATTCTTTTGGTAGCAAAAACCTTGGTAGATAATTTTTAGTGACCAATTTTTTTTGGTAACTAAAACCTTGGTAGGTAAATTTAGAAACAATTTAGAAATCAATTATAATTTTTTATTCATAATAGTGATTATTTCAGTAACCAATAATTTTTTATTTTGTAAATTTGTATCTAAAAAACTTTTGGTCACTAAAATTGATTGTTAATGAAACATTTTCTTGTAGTGTAAAGATAGGAATGATGAAATTAATTTTTTTTTATAATAGATTAAATCTGTAATTAATCATTGCAATTTCTTACATGTTGGTTTTAATGTAAAAACCAATATAAAAAATGATTTTTTTTATTTAAAAATATTATTACATGATAAATTTTTTGGATTTAAAATTTTAAAGAGATGTGGACGACAAACACCTTCAAATAACATAATGCTTTAGGAAGACATGACTACCCCATTTTCAAAGAGTTTTTCCTTTATTTTCTCTGTCATACCATCTTTTATCCTCTTTCTTAAGATTGAAGTAATATAGGCAATCTCTATAACAAGATCTACAATATACTCATATCAGTCTATTTATAGGTGACTACAATTGACCATTTTTAGGATACTTTGATGTTTGATGCATGTAAATTTCTTGGGTTGCATGTTATCTTTCTTTGTTCTAGATGAACTCTCATTATATGAAAGTCATGGAATTGAAATTTGATCATCATTAATTTTTCTTTTTTATGTTTATAGGAAAATCTTGAGTAGTGTGGTGTTTCCGAAAAGAGAACGTTTATAGGCTCATTCTTTAAGGTAAGAGGAGGTAATCAATTAAAATTTCTCTTTTTACTAAAATTGAGTTGAAAAAATTGTGAATTTTTTTGGAAATGTTGAGTTTATTTTGAAAGTGAATTTAGGGGTTTTGAATGTTGGAGTGTGTTTAGATGTGGGTGCTAGTGGATTAATTAGATTGGATAAAAAATTTGAAAATATTGGGTGTTGTAACAATCTTTGTATAACAATCTTTGTTTGTGAACTAGAAGAATCTATGATGAAATCTTAAATGAAAAGAGGTTATTATGCATAATTAAGAAAGAGATTGTGGTGATGAGTAGGTATAAGTGTTGTTAAAATGTGGATTGTGATGTTCTGTTGTTTGAGTTGGTAAAACTTAGATTAAAAAAAAGGTATGAAATGGGCTGTCTTATAGATAGAAAAATGGGGACACATATATGAGAGTGAATGTGGTATCTTATCACCTATAGTTGTAGCTTTAAGTTTTGAAAATTGTAAAATTTGATTTCTTGACTTACCGTAGGACGATACTTGTACAAAGAGCCCTTTATTTGTGCACACTAAGCGACATGGGTATGGCACTAGGCCACAATCCTAACCTTTATTTTTTTTAAATGAATAATCTTAAATCCTTGATTGAAGTAATAAAGTGTGGTTGAGTTCAAGTAACTATTTTCATGGAAAAATACTACTGCCTAGGGTGTCAAAGTGTATTGAAGGGAGCTTTGGGGGTGAAACTATCATGACTCAACTAGTATCTTATTCACATAAACTATGATATTTAGGTGGTCTGAGTCGAAGGAGACTTCACATGACAGACATACAACATGATATGAAAGAGGATAATACTTAGGGAGCTACTGGGTGTCATGGCTTTATGAGGAACAATGTGTTATATTTATGTAATTTTATTATATAAAATTATTATTCTCTATTTTGTTATTATTATGGATTAACATTAATCAATAAACTATATTATTTGTTAGTATCAATTATATTGCACATTGTTATTAATTTTATGGATAATACATAACTTTGGGTTTATGATGAATGGTCCGTGATGGGTTGGAATGTTCAGTGAATGGTTTGTGATGAACTTGAATGTTCAGTAACTTGTTGAGAGGTCTCTGATCTCTACTGGTAAGTATATAAAACTGATACATATTAATCAATTTAAAATAAAGAAATAAGTTAAATAATTAAATACGTTCTTTGTTTGAGCATTCAGTCTTTAAGCATACTCTACTAGAATGAGAGAAGTATCGTCTCAAACGCGCTTCAAGAAAGACAGGCAGATGAATCCTTCATTGATATAGGGTACACAATTCTTTCTAAACACATACTTGAATATATACTATGTTTTGTATCTTAAATTAATTTTTCCAATAATTGGTATCAAAGCCTAATTAAGATGCATATTATAGTTGTTCAAATTTCTTCTATAATGTGTATCTTATAATTCATAATTCTTCACTGTCTATGCATTAAAAGTTGGGGATCTTAAATTTCGTTTGGATTCAAAAAATTGATAAAGGGGTTTTGTTTTTTAATGTAATGGGATTGTACAGTCTATTTTTTTCGGTGCGAATTGTTCTATTTTTTGAACATATTTTGATTCATTTTCCCCTTTTTCCCCTTTTTTTGACCGTTTTTTCGATATGTTTTCCTACCCTTTGGATCGATCTTTGTCAAAATTGGTGTGGGGCTTTTGAGCACCGCATCACGACAGTTTTATGGCCGAAAAATTGGGCAACCAGGTCTAAAATGGGTATGGGTTGCGGTTTTTCTAACCCACCTTCATGAAGGAGATGATGAACAGTGTGTGTTGTGCACACCCACTCACAGGGCTAGGCGTGTGGGGGCGCGTGAGAAAGCATTTCTTGGACAATTTTTTTAAAAAAGTTAAATAATGAAATTTCTAGTCATTTGGTATATTTTTTATAATTTTTGGATGCCTGTATGTATTTAAATTTAATTATTTCATGCATAATATAATTTTATTATATTTTGTTAAGCATGAGTAATATAATTTTATATGATTGTGATCTCACCTATCGTGGGTACAATTGTATGAAATTTTGTGTGAATGAAATAATTTGATTTTAATTATTTCATCAATAAAACTTAATTTTAAATAATGTATTCTCGGCTTTTGGGTCTGAATTTTTTTTACGAGTTCTGTTATTTTGGCGACTTGTCAGTGTGTTATACTCTCCCTAGTAGCATGTTTATACTTGAATTAAACTTTTGACCTTTATTTATATCAAGTTTACATGTTTTGTGGTAATTTAATGTGTCTTTCATGCATAATATAATTTTATTATGTTTTGTTAAGCAAAGCATGAGCAATATAATTTGACATGATCGTGATCTCACCTGTCATAGGTACATTTGTATGAAATTTTGTGTGAATGGGATAATTTCATTATTTCATTAATTAATTTTATATTACATTAATATTAATCATGTTGTATCGGTATTTTGTTGTTAAGGTATTTTATTTAATTTCTTGATACAATGTACTTTGAATTTTATCTAATGTCAATTATTTTTCTTGTACCCTATCGATATTAGATTTCTTTATAACATGGGTTGAAATACACCATAAAGAAGTGTATATGGTTCAACCTAATGGATTTCCTTAAGAAGGCAAAGAGTTGAAGAAGTCTATTTATGGACTGAGACAAGCTTCTAGACAATGGTATTTGAAATTTGACCAAGTGGTCACGTTTTTTGGCTACAAGGAAAATGCCTTACTTGAAGAAGTCCAAAATCGTGCATTTACTTGAAGACTAATAAAGCCATTTCATCATTCTTGTCTTATATGTTTATGATATTAGTGGCAATGTTGAACTTTAGACTGAGACAAAATTTATGTTCAAATAACTGCTTTGATATGATGGACCTTGTGTTAGTTTTGAAATGGTGAGTTTAGCCAAGAAGGGGGGAGGGGGTTGAATTAGCTTTATAAAACTTTTTCGAAAGCTTAAACTCTTTTTCAATTGAATCTAATGGACTGGAAAGTTTGGATGTAAATGCAGCAGACCAGTACACTTTCAGTCGATTAAAATATAAAATAGCAAACTAAATTGTTCTTGATGCTATTAAATAGTCGATTAAAAATACAAGTTAGTCGGTTAAAATACTGGATAATTATGCAGAATGTAGAATTCGCGAATTCAAATCAAACAAAATCTTTTACATACAAGACATGTTCCAATCAGTATTTATAACAAGTATAAAGCCTCAGATTATACAAGCACGCTATAATCACACTAAAGATCAAATTACTTGGTTTTCTTGAGTTTTTAAAGAGTTTAAAAGAGAGGGAGATGAGGGAAAGAAGAATGCACAACTGATGTTATACTGGTTCACTCAATCACAGAGTTACATCCAGTTTTTCAGGACAACCTGAGCCTGGTTTTCACTATATTCAAAAGTTTTACAAATCAAACACCAAGATTACACTTTTGAACAAAAAGCACAAAATATTTTTGACTCACACAAAATCTAGAACCACACCCTACAAGAATCACACTTGCAGACCTGAAATCACATCAGGCAAACCATCTAGAGGCAAAAGAACGTCCAAACCTGATGGTGGCTGTCCCTAGCACACCATACATGTGTTCTTCAAGTTACTCACAAGCCAAAATGCCTCCAAGATCAACCAAGATCAACCAAGATCTTCAAACACGAGTTACAGCCGTGTATTGCAGAGAGAGAACGCTTCCCAGAGATGAATGACACGATTTTGTTTAGAAAAACTCAGATTTGCACCTCTGCTCGTGAAAACACAGCTTATATAGTCTGGTTTGAGTGAAAACAGTCGATTGAATTTTCCGTACAGTCAGCTGATTTCACCTGACTTAGGTGAAATCAGTCGATTGAAAAATAATTCAACTGACTGAATGCATTCATACCAAAAACTATATACAACAAGTCTTTTAACCTGTTAAAACCCATTTTAACAGATTAAAAGAGACACACTAAGGTACACAAGACATCTAACCTATGTCATATAGCCTATCAACAATGTATAACACTAACACATTACATTTAACATGTTATTTACAGATTTAACACACTAAAACTTAATCTTCAAGAGGATCTTCATTAATCTTCATTAAGCACTTTAAGATCTTCATCCATATGGCTTTATCAATTCTTTGCTTCAAGCTTGCTTGTGCCAACAATCTCCCCCTAAATTGATGAAGCCAACACCCTCGAGTTGAATTGATGAGCTAAGATCCATAGAGAAACCTGAAAAAGCTTTTGCATACAAGATACAAATATTCCAAATATACAACCAAGCAAAAGCACACAAGCATACATACATATCACATATGCATATGCTCCCCCTATCATTAATAATATGATTTAACTTCAGATTTTAGATTAAGTTTGCAGTATTATATGATTGCAACAGATTTATTTCAGGTTTTCCAATTTTAACACAATTTTACTCAATTTTCACTCAATTTTCTTCTCCTTTGGATTCATCAAATGAAAGTAAATGCATAGATCATTTTGGAAAGATGAAAATTTTCATTAAAGCATTAACATAGGGGTGTACCAGGGCACCTGGTACGAATACAAACACACCAAAACAGAAATAGAAATGCAGATACATCATGAACCTAAAAACTGATATAATCAGTCGACTAAAATGAGAAAATAACCAATTAAAATACTGGAACATACAGCAGACATAAAAAATGCAGCACAAAAATGCAATGCATGACCTATGAGCCATCCCCTTCACTCATTCCTAGGGTTGTCTCTATTGTAGACATTGGAGAGGAGGTCATGAACATTATGGAGTTGGTCATACAAGTCTTGAAACCTTGTTATGCAGTACATGTGATGTGCATTTTGAGCTATGTTGAGGTCTTGAAGTTGGTTGAGAACCATTCTCTCAAATTGGGAGTATGCAAGTCTAATATTCTCAGGAGGGTTGTACAACTCAATTGCCATAGGTTGTGGTTCATCTTCCTCTTGGTTTCCTCCACTAGTTTCCGCTTCATGATCATTTTCTCCACCTTCAATGTTTGCACCTTGATCTCCTTCAACTAGCCAAGTGTTGCCTACCTTGGAGAATCCCATCTTGTGCATATTCAATGTTGAAACATGATTAAGAAGTTCAGTTGACTCCTCAAGCTATCCTTCCACATCTACACCAACATGCTCAATGAACTTGGAGATGAGCACCACATATGGAAGCTTGAAATCTGTGAGCCTTTTTGCTTTCATCATATGGTCATAGATTGTGTATGTCCAGTCCACCATCACCCCATTTTGAATGCAGTACATCACCACTAGATCACCTTCATTCAAGGTAGCATGGTTGCTCCCCCTAGGCATGATGATTTTGGTCACCACCACAACTAGCAACCTTTCCTCCACATGAAGCCTTCCCACATGGAAATTTCTAGCTTGCTCACCTTGATTTCTTACACATTGGTTAAAGTAATGCACCTTGTTGAACTCATCCACTGCACTAGTTTCACCTTTGCGGACTTGCACACCTTTTTGCCTTAGGCCAGCCACATCCTTCCATGTTTGCCTAATGATTTCCATTTCCACACCTTTGACACTTGATTTGAGAACACCATTGCTGAACTTGAGGTTGGCATAAAACACCTTTACCAAATCCGGATACACCTTACCCGAAAGCTCAAGGAATGTCTTCAATTTTTAGGTTTTGAGATGTTGCTCAAGGTTGCCAAAATTTTCTGCCCTTAGCCATGACATACGAATCAACTTAGGAAAGATGATTTGCTTCCTATTGATCTCAATCAAGAAGGCTTGAATTCTGTCTTCATGGACTTCAAACCATATCTCAAGCCTTCCTTGATTCATGGCATTTGGAGAGGATGGAATAGGTGGAGTGGAGCTTTCATCATCTAAGGGGGCAGCTCGTGATCTTCTAGGCATGGTGAAAAGTAGGTTTGGCTCTTACTAGCAAATGAGAATTCCAATGCATGATGCTTATGCAAGTATTTATAGAATCAGCAGGTTGATTTTCAAAATCAGTCAATTAAATCGTGCAGATTTTCTGGTTTCAATGCAGTACAGGAAATCACAACAATTAAATGTGAGGGGGAATCTGAATCAGAGATGTAGTGATGTGTTTCCCATGCGTTTTATGAACAATCCACTCACAAACAATTCACATCTAATGCATGCACATTGGAAATCATGTAATTAAAGCACTTTATGGTCAATGCAATCTGAAAAGTTGATTTTAGCTGATGTAATAGCTGTTGCAGCTGCTGCTACAGTCCAAAAATAGTCATGTGATGCATACTTTGACTGGGTCAATATATTAAAATCAATTCAAGCAATTCCACATCAGTATAAGTGGTTTTAACACATAAAAATACAGAGTTAGTTGACTAAAACTGTACCAGTAAACTAATTTTTGGTGCAGTGGCAGTTTTAAGTGAAATCTATGTGTTAAATTTGCAGTTTTAGCTGACTAAAAATTTTAGATTTCACAAAATTCACACCAGACCAATTTGAATCAAATATATGTGCTATTTTGTGAGATTTAGCAGATTGAAACAGTTCTAGAACACAAATCATGCAGATTTTTATATTTTAAATGAAATCTATGTGTTGAAATTGCAAATTTAGCTAAATGAAATTCTGGCAATTTTCAAATTATGCACATTTTTGTCATTTTAAATGTAGTACACACATGATCTAATAAGATTAACAATCCAAACAGATATCAACATACATTCTTCATGTCAAGAATACCTAATTCAGTTATAAGCTTATTAAATCTATCACGTGCAAGTGGTTTAGTGAATAAATCCGCCAATTCATTTTCAATTTTCACAAACATGATTTCAATATCACCTTTTTGAATATGATCTCTTATGAAATGATGCGTGATTTCAATATGTTTAGTTTTAGAATGTTGAATTGGATTCTTAGTTAGATTGATTGCACTTGTATTATCACAATAAAGAGGTGCCTTCTCTAGCTTTACACCATAATCCATAAGTTGATGCTTCAACCATATGCTTTGAGCACATGCATGTCCAGCTGCTATGTACTTAGCCTTAGCTGTAGAGAGTGCTATACAAGCTTGCTTCTTGCTATTCCATGAGATTAGGTTTAATCCAAGAAGATGGCATGTACCACTTGTGCTTTTCCTATCCAATTTGCACCTTGCATAGTCAGAATCTGAAAAACCACTAAGAACAATGTTAGATTCATTAGGATACCTTAATCCAACATTAGTTGTCCCTTTCAGATACTTGAGAATCCGTTTTGCAGCTTTGAAGTGCGATTCCTTTGGATTGGATTAAAACCTAGCGCACAAGCAAACACCAAACTGTATATCCGATCTACTAGTAGTTAGATATAGCAAGGAACCAATTAACCCTCTATATTTGGGTGAATCAACTTGGTTTCCAACTTCATCAGCATCCATAAGGCAGTTTGTAGCAATTGGAGTGGCAACCTCTTTGCAATCTTCCATTTTGAACTTTTTCAGTAGGTCAAAACAGTATTTTGACTGGCTTAAAAATGTTCCATGCTTAAGGTTCTTCACTTGCAACCCTAGGAAGTAGGTTAGCTCACCCATCATAGACATCTCAAATTCTCCCTGCATAGCTGCAACAAACTCTTCACCCATGGAGTTATTATTTGATCCAAAGATTATATCATCTACATATACTTGAATTGGTATTACATCACTTGCATGCTTTCTAATGAAAAGTGTTTTATCAACAACACCTCTAGCATATCCTTTAGATAAAAGAAAGTTGCTTAACCTCTCATACCACTGACGTGGTGCTTCTTTCAAACCATATAAAGCCTTTTTCAATTTGAAAACATGATTAAGATAGAGGTGATCTTCAAAGCCAGGTAGTTGTGATACATACACTTCTTCATTCAAGAATGTACTTTTCACATCCATTTGAGAAAGTTTGAAATTACACATGCATGCATATGCTAACAATAACCTCACAAATTCTAGCCTAGCCACAGGTGCATATGTTTCATCAAAATCAATGCCTTCCTCTTGATTATAACCTTTAGCAACTAGCCTAGCCTTATTCCTAACTATATTACCATTTTCATCCATTTTATTCCTAAACACCCATTTTGTACCAATCACATTCATTGCATCAGTTTTAGGAACAAGAGACTACACATCATTCCTAGTGAATTGATTAAGTTCATCTTGCATAGCAACAACCCAATTACTATCATACAATGCATCATCACATTCTTAGGTTCAATTTGAGAAACAAATGCAACATGTTGAAAGAATGCAAGCTTGCGTCTAGTGGATACTCCCTATTCTATGTCACCAATTATGTTGCCCTTTGATAATCCCTTGGGTTCAATCCACTCCTTGGGTAAGTTGTTGTCTGCAGCTTTTTCAGTCGACTGAATTTCCTTTTTAGCTGACTGATTTCCTGTAGTAGATTCCAATTTTGCAGCAGATTTCTTTTCCAGTGTTGTTTCTTCTTCATCTGCAATCTTAGGCTCTTGATCTTGCTACACAAGGTTAGTTTCATCAAATACAATATACATTAACTCTTCAACAATCATTAGCCTCTTGTTGTAAACTCTATATGCATGACTTTGTGTAGCATAGCCTAGAAAAACACCTTCATCCGCTTTTGCATCAAATTTGCCAAGACTTTCTTTGCCATTGTTTAAAATGAAACACTTACATCCAAATACTTTTAGATGACTTAAAACAGGCCTCCTCCCTTTGAAAAGTTCATAGGGTGTTTTCTTCAAAATTGGCCTAATCAACACTTTATTTAAAACATAGCAAGCAGTGTTGACTGCATCAGCCCAAAAGTACTTAGGTAGTGAATTCTCATTTAACATAGTTCTAGCTAGTTCCTCAAATGACTTGTTTCTCCTTTCAACAACACCATTTTGTTGTGGGGTTCTTGGTGCAGAAAAATTATGTTTAATGCCATGTTTTTCACAAAAATGTTCAAACCTTTCATTTTGAAATTCCCTACCATGGTCATTTCGAATAGACACTATCTTGAAACTTTTTTCATTTTCTAGCACCTTGGCAAGTCTTTTAAAAGCATGAAAAGTGTCATTTTTGGTAGCTAAGAACAAAGTCCATGTGTACCTAGAGAAGTCATCAACTATGACTAATGCATAAAGATTGCCACCAAGGCTCATGGTTCGAGATGGACCAAATAGATCCATGTGAAGCATCTCTAACGGTCTTTCAGTTGAAACAACATTTTTAGGTTTGAAAGAGACCTTGGTCTGTTTTCCTTTTTGACATGCTTCACACACTCTATCCTTCTCAAACTTGAGTTTTGGTAGTCCTTTAACTAACTGTTTTCTGTTTAGCCGATTAAAATGCTGCATGTGCATGTGACAAAGTCTTCCATGCCATAACCAAGTGTCATCCTCTTTTGTAAGCAAACAATGGATGCTAAATGATGCATGATGCAGATCAAGTAGATATATATTGTTGACTCTTTTTCCTATCAAAACAATTCTACCATGTGCATCATATATCAAGCAATTGTTTGGTTCAAACATCACTTTAAAGCCTTTGTCACATAATTGACTTATACTTATCAAATTATGTTTGAGCCCTTCTACCAGTAGCACATTCTTGATGTTGAAAGAGGATCCATTGCCTATGACTTCATTTCCAAGGATTCTTCCTTTGTTGTTGTCTCCATAGGTTACAAATCCTTCTTCTTTCAATTCCAACTTTGCAAATTTGGTCTTATCTCCTGTCATATGCCTTGAGCAGCCACTATCTAGGTACCATAGATCCTTCTTTTCCTGTTTTATGACCTGCAAAACAACATAGTATTACATGGTACCCTTTGATAGTTTGGGTCCAACATGGTTATGCCTTTTTAGATCCTTTTGGGATCCATTTCATAAATCCCTTAGGTACATCATACTTACTAACATGACAATTCTTAAGAATATGACCTTTCTTCATACAGTAGTTGCAAGAAATGAAGGGTATAGCATTTGGCTCACTCTTGGAAAAGAAACTAGAGAACTTCTTAGCTTTCTTTTCATGGATAAGTGTATTACCAAGTCCAGCCTTTCCAAAAACACAATTTTGAGAGCCAAGAACAGCTTCCAAGTTTTTTTTTCCTCTTGTGAACTTTGCACATGTTTTCAAAAGATATTTCACTTGATTTTTCAAAGTAGTGCAGTTTTGACAAGGTTTTATAGCCAGCTATTTTTTAGAACAATCGACTGAATTACTGTAAATCATTTCCAAATGTTCGAAATCAATTTTTAAGTTGACTGTTTCTGGTTCTAGTTGGCTAACTCTATTTTCTAGCCAACTATTTAATCCTTTTAGCCGATTGTTCATGACAACAATTTTGTTTGCCTCACTATGCAACTCTTCAAAGTCATGCAACAATTGGTAATAGTCATTCTTATCTTTGGATGACAAGGAACTTACTTGACTTGATGAGGATGATTCATATCCGGCCATGAGGCATAAGTTTGCTTCCTCACTTCCTTCTTGAGATGAAGTACTTGTTGAATCATCATTGTCCTCCGAAGCTATGTAGGCACGTCTTTCCTTGCCCTTTTTCTCTTTTTTTCTATCATCAACCTTCTCCTTCTCTTTGTTAACATTAGGACATTCAATCTTGATATGTCCTTGCTTTCCACAATTATAACATGAGAATTTAGAAGAATTACTTGAATCATTTTATTTAGAATTGTACCTTCTTTGATTACCTTTGTTACCTTTCCTCTTTAGATACTTCCCAAACTTCTTGACTAGTAGATTCAAGTTCTCATTGTCACTAGATTCAACAACCTCTTCCTCGGTTTCATCACTCTTCTTAGAACTAGCCTTCAAGGCTATGGGTTTTACCTTTTTCTCACTTGTTTCAAGCTCACTTAGCCTTTGCATTTCAATCTCATACTCTCTAAGCTTACCAAATAGTGCAGCTGTTGTGATGATGTAGAAATCCTTGGATTCATATATGGTAGTCACCTTTGGTTGCCAATTTCTATCAAGACACTTAAGCACTTTGATGTTTAGCTCCTCTTTGTCAAATTCTTTGCCTAGACCCATGAGATGGTTGACTATGTGAGTGAACTTCTTTTGCACTTCAGCTATGGACTCTCCTTTTTGCATCTTGAAAAGCTCATACTCTTGAATCAAGGCATGCTTCCTTGCTCTCTTCACTTCACTTGTTCGTTCATGTGTAACCTTTAGGACATCCCACATTTCCTTTGCATTCTTACATTGGAAGACCCTAAAAAATTCATCCATACTCAAAGATGAAGTGATGATGTTTTTGGCATTCCAATCATATTGAGCTTTTCTCCTTTCTTCCTCATTCCATTCACTCCAAGGCTTGTCCACCTACTTATTTTCAACAACACATTTAGGAGTATATGGTTCATTAACTATTGCATCCCAAATTCCTTTATCTATAGATTCAATGAAAATTTGCATCCTTATTTTCCAAAACTGATAGTTTAGGCCACAAAACATAGGTGGTCTGTGAATAGATAAACCTTCAGCAAAAGGGAGTTTACTTTCAGCCATTTCAAAAAGATTTTGATCAACTTGAAAACCTTTAGAGAACCTTGCTCTGATACCAATTGTTAGTTTTTAAATGGTGAGTTTAACCAAGAAGGGGTTGAATCTAAGGGACTGGAAAGTTTGCATGTAAATGCAGCAGACCAGTACACTTTTAGTCGATTAAAATATAAAACAACAGACTAAATTGTTCTTGATGCTATGAAACAGTTGATGTGATCCCAATAAGGCTTATAGCATGGGGCCAATGCCTAGGCCCAATCTTTTTAAATTCTTTTAATTTCCTGCAATTTTCTGTTATTTTTTTTAAATAAATGATCTAATTTGGTTTGTTTTGTTAATTGTAGACATTTTCAAAACATCTTAATGGGTATTGGGCTTGCGGCCCAACTCCTCCTTCACACCTCCACGCTGCAACCAATACCTTCAACAACAGCGTCAATTGGGCGTCCTGTAACGTCCAATTCAACATGCATTTCTCTTCACTTGATTCCAGAATGGGCCGAGATCCATTTTCCTTCAAGCAGCCCAATTTCACTCGCTAGGAATATTCTTCAAATCCAACAGCCTTGATATAAGATAGCATGCGTGGACCATGATTACTTCAAACAATAGTTTGGGTTTGCAATGTGAAGCCAGTTCATTCACGTATCTTCGTCAACATTGATAAAACGTGAAGCCCATGTTTCCAGCCCAATTGCCTTTAAGGGTGTGAAGCCAACACATGCTGTTTTTCAACATTCTCCGTCAGCATCAGCAGCGTCATCACACGTTTCTATTGGGCCAAGGTTCCTTCAATCATACAACAGCCCAATAGAAAATCATTCCATTCCAAGCCTTCGGTTCTCGTCACGTGGATATTCTGTAGAATGAACCCAAACCCTGCTTCCTCTCGCTCGAGGAGCACCGTTAAGGTTCTTCACGCGGCCTCACTTCCATTTCAAATCTGCCAGCCCAAATTTCCTTTCCTTTTCGCATGCGCATCAGTTCTTCACGAAGCCCATCTCATGATTTCTTCCATAGGGTTTGCTTCTACTCATGAGTGTTCCAGTAGTAATAGTTAGGGTTCCTTCCACGCACCCATTTCCCGTTAGGACTCTTGTACACGGCCTCGCTGCCGTTAGATCCTTTCTTGTTTTCCTTCTGTTTTATCATGGTTGCCATTAGAACTATAAAATGGCAAGCCGTTTCTTTGTAAGTCAGCTTTGATGAATGTTAGTTTGGTTGAGAGTACTCCCATCGTTCGTCTTAGCTCCCCTTTCCCTTTAGATGAGGATTTCTCCTCCTAGGGTTCCAAATACAGTGTTCGTGTGAGTTCAGTGTGAGAACGAGAGCGAATCCAATCTTAAGAGTCTTCCGCTGCGTTTCCCTGTCGATTCCACCGAACAATCGACATTTGGAGGCTATTCTCCAACGAACAGAGCACGTTTCCGCCGATCAATGGCGCCGATGGCCTCATCAAGTGGTATTCAGTGCCACTCGATTCTCGGTTTTCTTCAAAGCTAAGTATTCGAGCACTCTCTCTACTATTTTTCTCTTTATATGTTCGATTCTGTCTTGTTCTATATTCGTTTGAGTCATTTTTGCTTCTCTGGTGTTGATCTTGTGCTATGTGATGTGTTTTCGTGCTGAAATTAATTCATTACTATTGTTCAGATTGCCTTGAATCAATAACTGTGATGTTGAAATGTTTAGCTCTCTGAATCTGCCGTTCAATGCATGTCCATTAGGTTTGATTTCAATTTTTATTACCTAGCTTTGAATTTTATATTCTCGTGTTTTTGTCTTAGGTTTTGTTTAGTTTGTTTTGTATGTCAGTGATTCCATAGATGTGTGCTTAAACTGTGTCACTGTTTCGAATCTCATTCAATTTCTGTTTTGTTTTTGAATCCTTCGTTTTTGTTATTAAAAGTGTTCTAGAGTTCTGAGTTGGCTAATAGATCATTAACAACTATCTGCAGTGCATATTGCCACTGATTCATGTTTTCTTCATGCTATTGTTGTCTTAATGTTGATTTCCATGTGCTGTTTGATTCTGTTCTTGCTCTGGAAATTGAAATTGTTAGCCAAGGATTGCTCCTTCCTTAGCACATAATGAGTATTCCATCGTAGTTTAATCTGATTCGCATCAGAATTTATGTGTGGACACTCTTGCTTTGGTTGGTGATTGCATAGGTTGTTTCAGTGCTCTTGTGAAATCTGTTTTGTTGAATCAGTGCCTGACCCGTTAGTTGCCTTTGATGCAGTTTCCAAATATTTTCAGAGTATATGCTTGTTGCTTCTCGTTGTTGTTTCTTTGTCAAAGTTCAATTTCTGCTCTGGAAACTTATTTTGATTATTCCTTGTTCATCATTGCATCTGCATCTGTCGTGGGTTTGCTATATCACAATTTTATTGTCTGTGATTAGCCTAGATATCATGATTCAACCAATTTAATTACTGTTCTTTGCTGTTGAGGTTGTTTCTCTTCTGAATCAGGACTTTCAATGTGCATAGTTTGCTCATATTCATATTTGATTGAGTCCTGCTCTGATGGCAGTGTAGCACGATGGTATTCTCAGTTGTGTTTAAGTGCTTTATGAAATATGGTGCCTCAGCTTATTCACTTGCTACATTCATCTGATTTTTGTTTCAGCACTGCCATGTAATTTTTGAGTTCCAGTTTCTGTTTTCTCAGATTACAATCATTAAAGTTGTTTCACTTTGCTGTTGGCTCCTTCATTCTGTCACAGAATCAATTTCTGCTCTGTTGTTCAGGTTCTGCTTTTGGTGCTTTGTATAAGCCCTTTTAGTTGTTTTTTTTTTCGAAAGCCTCACTGAGTAGTTTCCTGTTATGTGACATTCACATCAATTGAGTGTTGATAGTCTATTCTGTGTTAACATCTTTTACATTCTAAAGTGTATGCCAGTCAGCTTTGTGTTTGATGCAGTCTTTTTGGTTTTGTTACTCCCAATTCTGCTGTGCATTGCCATTGTTGTGTCATTGTACTCTGAGTTTGAACCATATCCATTTGCTTGCAGTAGTGGTATCAAGTTTCATTTACTTTTGAGTGCCTTTGTTGTGGCCTGCTTCATTGCTTGATTTCACAATTCTGGTGTTCTTGCTCAAATCTATTATTACTTTCTTTGATTCCACATGTTCAGATTTTGAGATTGTCAAATGACATAAGCTGCTGCATCTTCTGTAATCTGTGTTGATGATTGATTCAAATCTGCTGCATATTGCTTTTGTTTTGTTCTGCACTGGCCGAACCTTTTCTGTTTGTCCTGTATGTGTTTTCATCATTGTTTTTGAGTTGAATCATTTGCATTTGTCATATGCCATTGACCATTTGAATGGAATTGGATAACTGCTTTGAAGTGAACTGTGCTTTAAAACATTCGTTGCACATGTGCTCTGGAGTTGAAAAGAAAATCTGTGGATAAGAATATCATTGAAATTCTTCATTGATAGATAATGTTTGATTCATTTGAGTGAAAAGAAAGAGTGCATTCCCACACAAAACAGTTCACAATTTCGTATTCACCATTCCTTTCCAATACAATGTGCATGTGCTCTTGATTCAACTTGTTTTGAGTCTTTGTTTGAGTTTGGTTTTATTCATCTTATTCTAGATACATTCTTTAGGTTCCTTTTGTGTGCCTTCTTTATTGGTTAGCTTGTTTTTCTTGCTTGTCTTTCTTGGCTATCCTTTGAGTTTGTCTATTAAATCTTTCACTTGATGTTGTCCAATTCTTTCAATTGAGCTTTTATTTTTTTTCTGAAATTTTTACTCTCATGCAGCTTGATTTGCACTTGATTCTGTGTTAGCTCCTGCAAAATCACTGTTTTGGCAGCCTTTGTAGGTGAAGCCTCCTCTTGAAGGTGGAGTGGTGAGTGACTTTGTTGTGAGAGTACATTGCCGAGAGAATTATGGTGTAAGCTGGGACTTGAAGAGCATCAAAGTGGGAGACACACTTGAGGGAGACTTATTTGGAGGCTGGCCGAGAGAGAGACATAGATTAGCATAACTGTCTTTTATTTTGTGTTTTGCTGTTTTCATATCACGACATTTGTGTATTATTTCTTTTTCAGTATTTTCCTTTCATTTGGCTTAGGTGGGAAAATGCTTTAGAGCAATCTCATCCTTAGCATTTATTTGTAATAGTTTAAGCGTTTAGTGTGAGGTTCAAGGGGTTCCAAAGGCCACTTGAATTTTCACTTAGGATTTTTTTCGTCTAGTTTAAGTTTTTCGCCTTTATGTTTTCTGTTTTATGTTTTAATGCCCAGGTTTTGTGTGTTTGCCATTTCTGTTTTAGGTCCTCGTGATATCTAGGTGCCATTTGTTTTACACCTAGTTGACCTTCTTTTGGTCTTTAAGTTTTCACTCTTTTCACACACTTTGTCAATTTGTTTTTCACCCATCTGTTTCATTTGTATTTTTATTTGAGAAATTTTGTGAAAGCATTTTAGAGATCTTTGGCTAGGAAAGGCTTGGTTCCTAAGCTTGTCCATGTGACTCACCTCTCTTTCCTGGGAGTATGTCTAGAATTCTTTTCCACTACTTTCTCTTTAGAAATTCATTAACTTTGTGAAAAAAAAAATTGTTTTGTCAAAAGTGTTTCAAAATGAGTTTTTCTTTTTCTAACCGTATGCATATAGATAGGCATAATAGTGTGCATTTAGGTAGACATAGTAGTCATGAGTTGCATCATACCATTCATAGTGACATTCCATTCTTTGGGGAAGATATAGGACCAATATCATTTAAAGATTGGATGTGGGATACTGAAAAATTGGTGCAACCTTTGTTTACTAAATATAGTCATATAGACATTCTTAGGCATGTTACATCTAGATTTGTAGGACGTGCATTAGATTGGTGGCAAGAGAGGCAATATCTAGTGAAAAAGGGGAGAACATCATGCATCAATACATTTTATGAATTAAAAACATGCATGTGGAAACATTTCATACCCCCTTCATTTAGGACCACTAAAGCACAACACGTTAGGATAGAAGACTTCATTGACATTGGGGATGCATTCATCCAAAACATTGCTAAGTTTTCTAGACTAGAAAAAGATTTTAAGCACAATTTAGACTTGTTCTTGAGTGAACAACGAAAGAGAGAAAAATACAAGAGAGAGCAAGCTAAACATCAACAGCTTCGAGAGTTTGAAAAGAAGAGAGAAAAAGAAGCGCTCGAGAAGCTTTGTGCTAAAAGAGAACAAGAGAAAAGAGAGATAAATGAGAAGAAAAAAAGAGAGGAAGAAGAAAAGGCTAAAGAGGAGAATCTAAGAAAATCAAAAGAAGAGAATGAGAGAAAAGAATTACAGGAAAGAGAGAAAATAAAACAAGAGAATAATCTTGCAAAACAATCACAAGTGGTAGAGTTAAAGTGTATTTCAAATGAGCGAATAGAACTCTGTGCTAGGAATTTGGTGATCAATTCTTCACCAATTCCTTACATGAAGATCCCATTTTCAAAGGGCGTTTTCCCATCTTTAACCTCTACTCACTTTTCCATTAAATCTTTTGTTTTGTTTTCTTTTCAAAATTTTTGTTCTCCATCTCATTTCTTTATTTCATCCTCCTCAACTTGTTTTGCCAAAACACACTTTGATATTAAAGTTCTTTTTAAAAATCATCTTTTGTGAAGTGGGCTTAATACCATCTTTTTCAATCTTCAAAGGCCCATTTTCAAAAATTTTCCATCCAATTTTACTGCATGGTCTTTATGATTTTAATTCCATTTTATTTGATGACTATTGCAGATTTATTTTTGATCCTGGTGGTACCATTATTATGGTTGTTGTGAGTCTTTAATAACCCTCTAGATCTGAGGACAGATCCTTTTCAAGGGGGAGGGGATGATGTGATCTCAATAAGGCTTATAGCATTGGGCCAACGCCTAGGCCTATTCCTTTTAACTTCTTTTTAATTTCTTTTATTTTCTTTTATTTTAATTAAATAAATGTCTCTAATTGAGTTTGTTTGCTAAATGCAGCCTATTTTCTATGCTGCCAATTAATGAAGAGTTGACATTGGGCCTGCGCCCAACTTTCCTTTACACCAACAATTACGCATCTTCAAAATTGTTTCATCTGAACACCAACGCTGATCTAGAGCAACCATTTCTCATGCTCAGCGTCATTGGGCCGAAGCCCAATCTGCACCATTTCAGAATCACGCATCAGTGAGAGCTGCTGTTAGGCGTCTCCAAAATCAGCAACGCGAGAAACCTTAAGCTGATCAAACTTCCGCATCACTCAAATTGGGCCGAGCCCAATTCTCCAGGATTTTAATGTCATCAAGTGGAAAGTTCAGGATATTTGTTACAGCGTGCCTTTAATGTGATTTGGGCTTCTGAAATTACTTATGGAAGACCAGCCTAGTTCGTGAGCTTCGGGGTTCTGTCTAATGGATTTTTGCCAGCCCAATTTCATCAGACAATTGGGTTCGGTCTTCACCACATTCGCAGCTAGGGTTCCAGCATTTCTCACCCAACATTCTTTCATCATCACACATCACGCGAGCTACTTTGATTAGGGTTTTCAATGTTCACCAACACACGAGCCTCACGCCTTCCACCTGCACTTGTCCTAAGCCGTTAGGGTTGATGAAGGAGTTGCTCTTCATTTTGCTTATGTTTCGTCCAGTCCCGATTCCAGACCTAGAGCTCCGTTAGGGTTTCTCTTATTCGCCGTTAGGACCTTCTGTTAGACGGCAACCATCGTTTCTTTCCTTCCCTTTTCTTTTGGTTGCCTCTCTTCTATAAAGGGGCAATCCATTGATTGTAAACAGGAAGCTTTGATGAATGAGAATATTCGGTAGAGAACACTCCCGCCTTTCATCAGCTCACCATAAATCCTAGTTTAGGTCGTTACCTATTCGGGATCCCCCAAACCAGTGAGAAACTGGAGCGAACCGAGCTTAAACACCATAAATCTTCTTTCCACTGCGTTTTCCCTCGCTCTCTGCGAGATTCAATCGGTGGAATGCCGATTGGGAGAGCTTTTTCGGCGATACCGCGACGGAGGAGCCTCATCAATATATATAATATAAATTAAATTTTTTTTATTATATCAGAAAATAAAGTAAAACATAACTATTCATAAACTTTACCTACAAGGTGCAAAATATGGTAATCGAAAAACGAAAACAAACTAAAACGTCCATTATTTTAATATTTACAGGGTATGTAGAAGTAGTAAATTAATAATTTAGAAAAATAAAATAAAATAATATCTATACTAAAAAAGAGAAGGGAAACCTCTAGAGAGAAGAAGAATAACATAGAATTGTTTGAAGTTGAGTTATCTATGCTCAGTTGTCGCATGAATATCTTTCATTTTCTTTTCATGTTTCTTCATTAGTTCCTTTCCTTTTCTTTTTTTTTTTGAGAAAATTATAGAAACAAGTATAAAGGTGACAAAAATATAGGTCATAAAGAGTGCTGACCTAATATAAATAATGTTTTTAATATCTTCAAATATATAAAATTCAACACTTTCTTGAATTACTTGCTTTTCTTTTGTTATTGAAGAATGAATAGGTAGAGTCTGCATGATCTTAATATTTAGAATGTTTTGTAAAAATAACACCTTAAAAATATAAATTTATTTTTTAATTATATTAAAACCTATGTATTACATGACTTTAAAAAATCTAAAAGCATTAGATAAAATTAAATTCAGTTTATCAACCAGATATATGTAATTTAAATTAAAATTTTTTATTATATTACAAAATAAAATAAAAGATAAATATTTATAAACTTTACCTAATAGGTGCAAAATATCATAATATAAAAACGAAAACAAAGTAAAACGTCCATTTTTTTAATATCTACTGATATGTAGAAGTAGTAAATTCAAAATTTAGAAATATAAAATAAAATATTATCTATATGAAAAAAGAGAATGGAAACCTCTAGAGAGAAGAAGAATAAAAGAGAATTGTTTGAAGTTGAGTTATCTATGCGTAGTGCTCGCATGAATATGTTTCATTTTCTTTTCATGTTTCCTCATTTATTTCCTTTTCTTTTTTTTTGGAGAAAATTTAAGAAAACAGTAGAAAGGTGTCGAAAATATAGGTTATAAAGACTGTTGACCGAATATAAATAATATTTTTAATATCTTCAAATATATAAAATTCAACACTTTCTTCAATTACATACTTTTCTTTTGTTACTGAAGAATGAATAGGTAGAGTCCGCATGATCTTAATATTTAGAATGATTTAAAAAAATAACACCTTAAAAATATAATTTTATTTTTTAAATATATTAAAACCTATGTATTACAAGATTTTAAAAAATCTAAAAGCATTAGATAGAATTAAATAAAGTTTATCACCCAAATATATGTAATTTAAATTAAAATTTTTTATTATATTAGAAAATAAAATAAAAGATAAATATTCATAAACTTTACCTACAAGGTGCAAAATATCATAATATAAAAACGAAAACAAACTAAAACGTCCATTTTTTTAATATTTACTGGTTTGTCGGAGTTGTAAATTAAAAATTTAGAAAAATAAAATAAAATAATATCTATATTAAAAAAGAGAAGGGAAACCTCTAGAGCGAAGAAGAATAAAAGAGAATATTTGAAGTTGAATTATCTATGCTTAATGCTCGCATGAATATGTTTCATTTTCTTTTCATGTTTCTTCATTTATTTCCTTTTCTTTTTGTTTGGGAGAAAATTGAAGAAAACAGTAGAAAGGTGACAAAAATATAGGTTATAAACAGTGTTGACCAAATATAAATATAGTTTTTAATATCTTCAAATATATAAAATTCAACACTTTCTTCAATTACTTGCTTTTCTTTTGTTACTGAAGAATGAATAGGTAGAGTCTGCATGATCTTAATATTTAGAATGATTTAAAAAATAACACCTTAAAAATATAATTTTATTTTTTAATTACATTAAAACATATGTATTACGTGACTTTAAAAATTCTAAAAGCATTAGATAGAATTAAATTCAGTTTATCGCCCTGATATATATAATTTAAATTAAAAATTTTTATTATATTAGAAAAAATAAATAAAAGATAACTATTCGTAAACTTTACCTACAAGGTGCAAAATATCATAATATAATAACTAAAACAAACTAAAACGTCCATTTTTTTAATATTTACTGGTACGTAGAAGTAGTAAATTAATAATTTAGAAAAATAAAATAAAATAATATCTATACTAAAAATGGAAGGGAAACCTGTAGAGAGAAGAAGAATAACAGAGAATTGTTAGAAGTTGAGTTATCTACGCTCAGTTCTCGCATGAATATGTTTCAAATTCTTTTCATGTTTCTTCATTTATTTCCTTTTGCTTTTTCTTTGGAGAAAATTGAAGAAAACAGTAGAAAGGTGACAAAAATATAGGTTATAAAGAGTGTTGACCGAATATAAATAATGTTTTTAATATCTTCAAATATATAAAATTCAACACTTTCTTCAATTACTTGCTTTTCTTTTGTTGGTGAAGAATGAATAGGTAGAGTCTGCATGTTCTTAATATTTAGAATGATTAAAAAAATTAACACCTTAAAAATATAACTTTTTTTTTTAATTATATTAAAACCTATCTATTACATGACTTTAATAAATCTAAAAAGATTATATAGAATTAAATTCAGTTTATCACCCAGATATATATAATCTAAATTAAAATTTTTTATTATATTAGAAAAAATAAATTAAAGATAACTATTCATAAACTTTACCTACAAGGTGCAAAATATCATAGTATAAAAATGAAAACAAACTAAAACGTCCATTTTTTTCATATTTCCTGGTATGTAGAAGTAGTAAATTAATAATTTAGAAAAATTAAATAAAATAATATCAACACTAAAAAAGAGAAGGAAAACCTCAAGAGAGAAGAAGAATAACAGAGAATTGTTTGAAATTGAGTTATCTATTCTCAGTTCTCGCATGAATATGTTTCATTTTCTTTTCATGTTTCTTCAATTATTTCCTTTTGTTTTTTTCATTGGAGAAAATTGAAGAAAACAGTAGAAAGGTGACAAAAATATAGGTTATAAAGAGTATTGACCAAATATAAATAATGTTTTTAATATCTTCAAATATATAAAATTCAACACTTTCTTGAATTACTTGCTTTTCTATCGTTTGTGCAGAATGAATAGGTAGAGTTTGCATGTTCTTAATATTTAGAATGATTTAAAAAAATAACAACTTAAAAATATAACTTTATTTTTTAATTATATTAAAACCTATCTATTACATTACTTTAATAATTTCAAAAACATTAGATAGAATTAAATTCAGTTTATCACCCATATATATATAATTTTAATTAAATATTTTATGATATTAGAAAATATAAATAAAAGATAACTATTCATAAACTTTACCTACAAGGTGCAAAATATCATAGTATAAAAACGAAAAAAAACTAAAACGTCCATTTTTATAATATTTACTGGTATGTAGAAGTAGTAAATTAATAATTTAGAAAAATTAAATAAAATAATATCTACACTAAAAAAGAGAAGGGAAACCGCTAGAGAGAAGAAGAATAACAGAGAATTGTTTGAAGTCGAGTTATCTATGCTCAGTTCTCGCATGAATATGTTTCATTTTCTATTCTTGTTTCTTCAATTATTTCCTTTTCTATTTTTCTTTGGAGAAAATTGAAGAAAACAGTAGAAAGGTGACAAAAATATAGGTTATAAAGAGTGTTGACTGAATATAAATAATGTTTCTAATATCTTCAAATATATAAAATTCAACACTTTCTTCGATTACTTGCTTTTCTTTTGTTAGTGAAGAATGAATAAGTAGAGTTTGCATGTTCTTAATATTTAGAATGATTTAAAAAAATAAGACCTTAAAAATATAATTTTATTTTTTAATTATATTAAAACTTATCTATTACATGACTTTAAAAAATCTAAAAACATTATATAGTATTAAATTCAATTTATCACCCAGATATATATAATTTAAATTAAATTTTTTTATTATATTAGAAAATAAAATAAAAGATAACTATTCATAAACTTTACCTACGAGGTGCAAACTATCATAGTAGAAAAACAAAAACAAACTATAACGTCCATTTCTTTAATATTTACTGGTATGTAGAAGTAGTAAATTAGTAATTTAGAAAAATAAAGTAAATTAATATCTACACTAAAAAAGAGAAGGGAAACCTCTAGAGAGAAGAAGAATAACAGAGAATTGTTTGAAGTTGAATTATCTATGCTCAGTTCTCGCATGAATATGTTTCATTTTCTTTTCATGTTTCTTCATTTATTTCGTTTTCTTTTTCTTTTTGGAGAAAATTGAAGAAAACAGTAGAAAGGTGACAAAAATATAGGTTATAAAGAGTATTGACCAAATATAAATAATGCTTTTAATATCTTCAAATATATAAAATTCAACACTTTCTTGAATTACTTGCTTTTCTATTGTTAGTGAAGAATGAATAGGTAGAGTTTGCATGTTCTTAATATTTAGAATGATTTAAAAAAATAACACCTTAAAAATATAACTTTATTTTTTAATTATATTAAAACCTATCTATTACATAACTTTAATAATTATAAAAACATTAGATAGAATTAAATTCAGTTTATCACCCAGATATATAAAATTTAAATTAAATATTTTTATTATATTAGAAAAAATAAACAAAAGATAACTATTCATAAACTTTACCTACAAGGTGCAAAATATCATAGTATAAAAACGAAAACAAACTAAAACGTCCGTTTTTTTAATATTTACTGATTTGTAGAACAGTAAATTAATAATTTAGAAAAATTAAATGAAATAATATCTACACTAAAAATGAGAAGGGAAACCACTAGAGAGAAGAAGAATAACAGAGAATTGTTTGAAGTTGAGTTATCTATGCTCAGTTCTCGCATGAATATGTTTCATTTTCTTTTCTTATTTCTTCAATTATTTCCTTTTCTTTTTTTCTTTGGAGAAAATTGAAGAAAACAGTAGAAAGGTGACAAAAATATAGGTTATAAAGAGTGTTGACCGAATATAAATAATGTTTTTAATATCTTCAAATATACAAAATTCAACACTTTCTTCAATTACTTGCTTTTCTTTTGTTATTGAAGAATGAATAGGTAAAGTGTGCATGTTCTTAATATTTAGAATGATTTAAGAAAATAACACCTTAAAAATATAATTTTATTTTTTAATTATAATAAAACCTATCTATTACATGACTTTAAAAAATTTAAAAACATTATATGGAATTAAATTCAGTTTATCACCCAAATATATATAATTTAAATTAAATTTTTTTATTATATTAGAAAAAATAAATAAAAGATAACTATTCATAAACTTTACCTACAAGGTGCAAAATATCATAGTATGAAAACGAAAACAAACTATAACGTCCATTTTTTTAATATTTACTGGTATGTAGAAGTAGTAAATTAGTAATTTAGAAAAATAAAGTAAAATAATATCTATACTAAAAAAGAGAAGGGAAACATCTAGAGAGAAGAAGAATAATAGAGAATTGTTTGAAGTTGAATTATCTATGCTCAGTTCTCGCATGAATAAGTTTCATTTATCTTTTCATGTTTCTTCATTTATTTCCTTTTCTTTTTTATTTTGAGAAAATTGAAGAAAACAGTAGAAAGGTGACAAAAATATAGGTTATAAAGAGTGTTGGTCGAATATAAATAATGTTTTTAATATCTTCAAATATATAAAATTCAACACTTTCTTCAATTACTTACTTTTATTTTGTTACTTAAGAATGAATAGGCAGAGTCTACATGTTCTTAATATTTAGAAGGATTTAACACAATAACACCTTAAAAATATAATTTTATTATTTAGTTATATTAAAACCTATCCATTACATGACTTTAAAAAACTAAAAATATAAGATAGAATTAAATTCAGTTTATCACAAGATATATATAATTTAAATTAAATTTTTTTATTATATCAGAAAAGAAAGTAAAACATAACTATTCATAAACTTTACCTACAAGGTGCAAAATATCATAATATAAAAATGAAAACAAACTAAAATGTCCCTTTTTTTAATATTTACTGGGTATGTAGAAGTAGTAAATTAATAATTTAGAAAAATAAAATAAAATAATATCTATACTAAAAAAGAGAAGGGAAACCTCTAGAGATAAGAAGAATAGCAGAGAATTGTTTGAAGTTGAATTATCTATGCTCAATTCTCGCATGAAAATGTTTCATTTTCTTTTCATGTTTCTTCATTTATTTCCTTTTCTTTTTTGTTGGAGAAAATTGAAGAAAACAGTAGAACGGTGACAAAAATATAGGTTATAAAGTGTGTTGATCGAATATAAATAATGTTTTTAATATCTTCAAATATATAAAATTCAACACTTTCTTGAATTACTTGCTTTTCTTTTGTTACTAAAGAATGAACGGGTAGAGTCTGCATGTTCTTAATATTTAGAATGATTTAAAAAAATCACACCTGAAAAATATAATTTTATTTTTTAATTATATTAAAACCTATCTATTACATGACTTTAAAAAATCTAAAAACATTAGCTAGAATTAAATTCAGTTTATCACCCAGGTATATATAATTTAAATTTAAATTTTTTATTGTATTAGAAAATAAAATAAAAGATAACTATTCATAAACTTTACCTTCAAGGTGCAAAATATCATAATAGAAAAATGAAAATAAACTAAAACGTCCATTTTTTTAATATTTATAGGGTATGTAGAAGTAGTAAATTAATAATTTAGAAAAATAAAATAAAACAATATCTATACTAAAAAAGAGAAGGGAAACCTCTAGAGAGAAGAAGGATAACAGAGAATTGTTTGAAATTGAGTTAGCTATGCTCAGTTCTCGCATGAATATCTTGTTAGAAATGATGCTCCAATATTTCACATCCAAGAGGGGGGTGAATTGGTATTAACAAATTTTGCCCAGTTTTAGCACTTTTGAAATTGTTTTGATAAAAACATTTGGTTTTGAATCAATTGAAATAGTTTGGTTTGATGCTTAATGTATGGAGCATTTATACTATGACAAGATATAGGGAGAAAGAGAGAAAGCACACAAAATTTTTATACTGGTTCGATTCTTAAGAATCTACATCCAGTTCATCTAGCAAACCACAGCTAGAGATATTCACTATATCACAAGAATTTCAAGATTTACAAATACACTTGATAAATCTAAATTCTAAGATAAAGGAACACACACGCAAGGCATCCACACACTTGCACAACCACACAACAACAAGGCTATCACACACACTTGCTTTAACAACCAAAAACAGCAAGGTTATCACACACACTTGCTTTAACCAGAAAACAGTAAAACAAAGAGTTTCAAACTATACTTAGAACACAAGAACACAACCTAAAGATTAGATTGAGTACACCTTTTCCAAGTCTGAATTTTCTTCTTCTTGCCAAGCCAAATTTGATGTGTCTTGATGAAATTCTCAAGAGGATCTTCCAAGATTGCTCCAAGAACCTGTTTCACACCTTTCTTTCTTTCTTTGGGTTGAACCACACTTTTCACAACAGGTGCAGAGTCTGTTTTTATAAACCAGTTGCTGTCAGCACGAGCCTAGTCGACTACATTAGTTGGCTAGTCGACTATCGGGGCAGCAGATTAATAGATTCAGGATTTTACACACATAGTCGACTATATTAGTTGGCTAGTCGACTTTCGGGGCAGCAGATTAACAGATTCAGGATTTTACACACATGTCATGTTAACCATTGTCATGTTATGTCATATTAACCATTGTCATGCTATTATGCACATCATCAAAAACATTTCAGATATAGTAAATCAACAACATATCTTTCATTTTCTTTTCATGTTTCTTCATTAGTTCCTTTCCTTTTCTTTTTTTTTTGGAGAAAATTGTATAAAACAGTATAAAGGTGACAAAAATATAGGTTATAAAGAGTGTTGACCAAATATAAATAATGTTTTTAATATATTCAAATATATAAAATTCAACACTTTCTTCAATTACTTGCTTTTCTTTTGTTACTGAAGAATGAATAGGTAGAGTTGCATGATCTTAATATTTAGAATGATTTAAAAAAATAACACCTTAAAAATATAATTTTATTTTTTAATTATATTAAAACCTATGTATTACATGACTTTAAAAAAATCTAAAAGCATTAGATAGAATTACATTCAGTTTATCACCCAGATATATGTAATTTAAATTAAATTTTTTACTATACTAGGAAATAAAATAAAACATAAATATTCATAAACATTACCTACAAGGTGCAAAATATCATAATATAAAAACGAAAACAAACTCAAACGTCCATTTTTTTAATATTTACCAGTCTATAGGAGTAGTAAATTAAAAATAAGGAAAAATAAAATAAAATAATATCTAAATTAAAAAGGAGAAGGGAAACCTCTAGATAGAGAAAGAATAATAGAGAATTGTTTAAAGTTGAGTTCTCTATGCTCAATTCTCGCATGAATATGTTTCATTTATCTTTTCATGTGAATTGTTTGAAGTTGAGTTATCTATGCTTAGTTCTCGCATGAATATGTTTCATTTTCTTTTCATGTTTCTTCATTTCTTTCCTTTTTTTTTTGGAGTAAATTGAAGAAAACAGTGGAAAGGTGACAAAAATATAGGTGATAAAGAGTGTTGACCGAATATAAATAATGTTTTTAATATCTTCAAATATATAAAATTCAACACTTTCTGCAATTACTTGCTTTTCTTTTGTTACTAAAGAATGAATAGGTAGAGTCTGAATGTTCTTAATATTTAGAATGATTTAAAAAAATAACACCTTACAAATATAATTTTATTTTTTAATTATATTAAAACCTATCTATTACACGACTTTAAAAAATGTAAAAACATTAGATAAAATTAAATTCAGTTTATCACCCAGATATATATAATTTAAATTAAAATTTTTTATTATATTAGAAAATAAAATAAAAGATAACTATTTATAAACTTTACCTACAAGGTGCAAAATATCATAATATAAAAACGAAAACAAACTAAAACGTCCATTTTTTTAATATTTACTGGTATGTAGAAGTAGTAAATTAATAATTTAGAAAAATTAAATTAAATAATATCTACACTAAAAAAGAGAAGGAAAACCTCTAGAGAGAAGAAGAATAACAGAGAATTGTTTGAAGTTGAGTTCTCTATGCTCAGTTCTCGCACGAATATGTTCCATTTTCTTTTCATGTTTCTTCAATTATTTCCTGTTCTTTTTTTCTTTGGAGAAAATTCAAGAAAACAGTAGAAAGGTGAGAAAAATATAGGTTATCACTACAAAAAATCATGTATATAACGATGGTTTTAATATGATGGTTAATTAAAACTGTCGCTTTTCGCAGTATAATACATCAGTTTAGTAACAGCCGTAATGTAAATGTATAATATGCCGTTTCTAGCCACCATCTTTTACACTGTCATATTATTATTTAAAATTGTGTCATTTTGAAATGTCATTTTATATAAAATATTATTTTTATAATTTTATGAAATTATTTTCTATCTCACTTTTGTCTCGATGCCTCCTTTTTTTGGTAAAATTTTGTTCCCTCTCTTTTTTATTTCATTTTCCCACTCAACAAATATTTTCTTTTTTTTCTGGGTAAAATTTTGTTCCCTCGCTGACACCCAACAGATCACTTCACTCTCACTCTCTCTGCGTTCATCACTAAGCTCTCGTCTCTCTGGGTCAAACCAAACTCTCGTCCTTCTCTGCGTCTCATTCGCGTCTCTCCTTTCTCCTTTCTCCTTTAGGTCGCCTTAAATCACTCACCTCTCCGTCACTCACCTCTCCGTCACTCACCTCTCCGTCACTCACCTCTCCGTTCACTCACCTCTCCATTTCGCCTCTTTCTCCATTTCGCCTCTTTCTCCTTTCTCCTTTCTCCTTCATTTCACCTCTTCGTTTCAGCTCGTTCTCTTTTCTCCTTCCTTCTTGATCAGTCCACGATTGCCTCCGTTCTTATTTGCTCATTGGGTTCTTCAACCTCGTTCTGAAGGAGAAAGGTTTGATTGCTCGCATTTGCGCCTCAGTCCACTCGTTTTCTGTTTCTGGTATGATAATCATCAAATTTGTGTTGCCTTTTTGAATTTAATCTTGCCAATTTTTGATTTGAATGGCCAATTGTAGGATTAGGGTTCGCGCGGTGGACAATGGCAGTTCGACATCGAAGGGCGAGTAAGTCGCACCAGTTGTCTCCACCACACTGAAGCTCGAATTTCAGTTCCGGTTCGGCCTCTGAATTTCACTTCCAGTATTTTTTTTTCTTTTTTTTTGTTGGGTGCTGGTTTTCTGCTTGATTTGTGGTATTGCAGCTAACGTTTTCTGCTTGGTTTTTTGGGAATAACTTAATATGCTATTGCAACTATACTGATACTCGTTTGTTTGATTTTGTCTTCAATCAATGTTGACACATGCCTTACCAAATGTTCCATTTCTAAATTTAATCATTGCATGAAAGGGTTTATCTGCAATGTTAATTGGTGGCATTTTGTAATTATCATCAATCAGTTTTGACTTGTGTGGCTTCTATTACTATATTATTCCTTTTATCTTTAAAGCCATTCTTTAATATATTCTCCACGAGTTGTGAACACTAAATCACATTAGCTTCTTCACAAACCGATCAAAGAATCAACATGCAAATGAATTTTGATTAAAGGATCATGTATATTTAATTTTGCTGCATGAAGATAAAAAAGATATCATGGAAATGATGGTATATTTCCCTTTTGGTAACATTCTATTATATTAGAAGTAAATAAGCACTGTATATCTCCACCTTAGTGGAGTTTGTTTGAGCTGTCATTATAAACAATAAAGTCCATTATTCTCTATCTAAAAAGTAATCATATCTTAAATTTAAATTTGGCGAATCAAACCACAGCAAAGAGAGTAACAGGATTTTCTCTGTGATGCATCTTCATCGTGTCTCTTTATCAGTCTATAAATATGGATGCAGTAATTATGATTAAGGTATAAGGGTGTGTGTGCTTGACTGAGAAATAAAATAACAAGTTTCTTAGATCTATGCATGGAGCTTTGAACACAGAATGAGTTTTGGTGACCCCAAAGGCTTCCATTACTGCATGTTGCTGCGGTTTAAAATCCTGTAACAAGTGGTAATGGAGGCTTCCATTAAAGGCATCTATTCATGTTTTATTATCATCTTAAACATCCTTAATAATAAAGTTATGATGTTTTGTTGCGGTTATACTGTAGTTCCTGTACAACTTCATTTTGCAGATAAACATAAGCTCCACAGTGCAGTTTCTAGCTCTTAAAGTTACTGGTGATATTGATATTAGTTATAGCTTGTTTGGTGTTGGTTATTTTATTTTTTCCTTTCTGTGATTTTGGAGTATATGAACATATGTGATCTTAAGCACACTATCCATTTTTTGTGTCTGCCTTGGTATGGATCTGCCATCAATTTGGTTGTTTGGTGCTTGTGATTAGTTGTGATTTCTGTATTTTGTCATGTTCTGAAACATGGTGATTTTTTGTGATCATAATCTGTATTTTTGACTGAAATGTATTAACAAATACATTTTTTTTGTGGTTCTGCATACTATTTATTCATGTACATTATTGGTGTTGATTTTTGTAAGGATCTGCAACAATTTTTTCTCTCTAATCGGTATTACATTGCATGAACTCCAATTTGATATATACTTTCTCTATTTGTATAGGATAAAATTTGGACAACTTGCAAGTTAAAGCTGCTGCAAACTTTGTCCAGCTTATTTCATATAATATCAAGGTTTG
>Ga0214542_1003165_pt1 | contig 33880 bp, 24 predicted proteins | sample CNSS1metaG_FD_160096 | JGI IMG/M metagenome (GOLD analysis project Ga0214542, IMG submission 160096) | Root nodule microbial communities from cowpea collected in UCLA plant growth center, Los Angeles, California, USA - CNSS1 | ecosystem: Host-associated > Plants > Roots > Nodule | place: USA...
CTGAAAAAGTAGGGTACCCTAGGTTTAGGGCAGACCTAAGGCTTATATACTATGGGCCGGCCTTTAGGCCCAATACTGTAGGGCAGCCCACTAACTTTTGGGGCAGGAAAAATGGGGCCTTACAAAATATGTAACGGTCATTAACGAAAAAAAAAAAGTGTAACGGTTTACTTAACACTCACCAAAATTATTATTTTGTAGTTAAGTAACTTCCTCGGTATTTTCAGACATAGCAAATAGGATAATTTAAAAAACAAATAGTACTATTTTAATTTTCAAGACGGTGGATAAATAAACTGAATTTTCTTTGTCACTTTCTATTCGAAAGAACGTGTTTGTCTAAGGCCATAAAAAACACGATTATGTGTTCGATCTGAATTCATTACTCTTTCTCATTTGTCACCACTATTGAACTTGTTGAAAAAATAGCCAGATAAGTTAGTAATATTCAGGTTATCATGTGCAACTCACATGTAAAATAAAAAAAATTAAAAAAAAAAAAAATTGGTCAATTCCAGCAATTATGGAAGAAATAAAAATAAAGCTATGTTATCTATAAAGTAATTACTTTAAATTAATAAACCCCTCTTGATCGGAAGATCAAGACACCTTTGTGTATAACACACCCAAGTGATATTAATTAAGCATGACATATAAGTTGTGATTGGTAAATCAACAACTCTTTTGCTTCAAAATTCATCGCACCAAAAGTCCAAAACTGACATATATTTCTGTATCTGAAGGGTGACTTAGTGATTATTACACACTTAAGTAATAAGCAGTGCTTGAGAAACTCGCAATCATGATGAAAGGAAATAGTACTTTATTATCAGTTTTGGGTGAAGAAAAGTGATTTAGTGAGATTTGTATTCGTTTTCAGATATTAATTAACCTGCTAGATTTTATGCAAAGAAAAGATTAAAGGGTCTCTGATTGATCCCTTGGAACTTTAGCTGACACTGAATTGCTACCTTTAAAGGGCAAGATCTGAGCATCATGTGTAATGTAGACATCAAGAATTCTTAATAATAAGTAAATCCAATTGCATCACGCTTAGTATATGATGAGAAAAAGGCGTCATGAAGAATATCAACATTTTTAAGATTAAGAACTATCCTACCAATAGAGAAATAAATTACCATAAGAATATAAAGTGAAAATTTCAAAAAATCGTAATCGTTGCTTAACAACTAAAGAATAACATTGTGAAAATTTTTCCGATACATAGACAACTCTTTCCGCCCTTTAATCTTATTTACACTCACACCTAAAGCAAAATTTAATCCAAATCTCACAACATTTTATTGCAAAAACATAAAAAAGTCAATGCAAACTTAAAGTGTTTATGACATGGGACATATGAAACCATGAATTTAGAGTTTATTACATAACCATTATCACACACTCAACAAAGATTGTATATAAATGTAATAGAGCTTGACATAAAAAATAAAAATATTATTTGTTGATAAAAAAAAATCACACACTCAACAATATAACTTAATATTATCAAGATGTTTCATATCTAATCGAACAATCATTTGACAGTGGACACTACATTATAGAATCAAGATGGTCTCAACCATGCAAGCTAATATCATCTAGAATCCTCAGTTAAGTAAATTATCTTTAATTAATCAATATAAAAAATTAATAAATGGTTAAGAATAACATACTTGTCTAATTTAGGTTCAAGGTTCACTACGGTAAAAACTCATTAAAATAATATAAATAGACATTGTTTACAAGATAAAAAAAATATTCAATTACTTATGTATTTATTGCACTCTAATATTTGTTAATTTAGTGTTGAAGTATCTCCGTAGACATTACCAACATCTCAATCCAAACCTAGTTTGACATTAGACGTATGAAAGGAGATAAAAGATTCAAGATACAACACGTAAGACTCATTTTATATTTGTACAAACAAATGTATCCTTGTAAGCCCATATACAAAAAATTCAATAAATTTTAGTACGATAAACTCTTATACCATATAAGAAAGTGAATTTTAATTTTAACTATTTTTATAAAAATCAATTTGTAAAATGAAATTTAGAATTTCTTATATAGTATAATTTAATATTATTTCCAGATAATGTGAGATCTACATCACAATAAATAAAAGAGAAAATGAGCCAATTGTATAAGCATAGGTGAAGAAGAAGCCTGATAAAGGGGTCAGAGGAAAAGGACAGAGAATGTTGCTGAGTACCAAGAAGTGAATGGAAACACTAACTACTTATAGCATGTGAGGTGGTATGTGATGTGCTTTCACTGTATATTCCATTCTAGTACTAAGCTGTCATAGAAAGTTTCTTGGAAAATAAAAGGGAAAAAATTCTTAGCCTCAATCTAAAGCAACACACAAAATAGTTGTTTACTTCTAAGCAGGTTGGCAAACGTTTGGATTTGGATGAAGTAATGTTGGATCCTTTTCCAGCAAGAGTAGGAATAATAAATATTATTTTTTCCTTTATTTTATTTGTGAGGAACATTAAAGTGGAGATCTTGGAGATTTAGGAATAACTTATAATTTTGGGAATCTATCTAGTTTTACTGAACATTTTTATCTAAGTTCACATGCACAACATAATTATGCTTAAAGATTATATCTACTAAAAAATATCCTTGAAGATAGCTAGGGAAAGTTTGATTAAAATGAAATATTCAGCAACCCATCGGTTTCAATATAATTGTTTCCTTCGTTTTGAATAATAAATAACTGAGAAAAAGTCAAAAACAAATTTTCGTAATAAATTGCAAGTAGATTGGCTTAAATTTATTTCTAAAAGTCTCCCTTCTTATTTTCAAAAACTAATGACATATGTGAAGAAAAAAAATTCAAGTGTCTTTTAGACCATCGCAACTTTTTTTTTTTATTGTCAACTTAATAATACAAACAGCACTTCAACCTCTGAATTTTATCAATTTTCAATGAAATTTAATAAATATTAACAAACTTAATTTAGGATGTAATGTAGGTTAGCAAATCGTAATTTCAGTTTGTACAAATTGATGCTCTAATTTAAGGAAGCACATAGTTCAATAATTCTTACATTTTAAAGCATCCATTTCTTATTCTTTACGGTAGCTTTGATTCCACCAAACTATCAATTTTGTACATCACCCTGTTCATGATCAAAAAGTTCTGAATTTCTTGAAGTGTTAATCAATAGGTACTTATATCTTTGTTTAATTCAACTCATGGATCTTTTATATATACAATAAACTATAATAGTCGTTTTGTTAGCATTTGTTATACTATGCTACGTTTAAAACTATGAAAAAATGTTTCATTTATAGTTTATACACGTATTCGGGTATTTTACTACTACATGGCATTTGCAATTTGCTCTTTATTATTTTAAGTAGATGCAACAACTCGAACGTATATAATTGGTATCTAAGTTTCATTTGAATCTCACGCCTAAGTGGTTGCTAACTAATATTCCATAATTAGATAACTTGTCACCAAATTAAATAATTGATGATAGAAGCAAAGCATAGAGAGAGAAAAAAAATCTAGAAAGGGTTGGTATTTTTTTTTTCTTGAATGCTATTTTATCTATAATTTGCCCCCATAAACTTTTTGTTATCTCATTTTATCAAAAGGTCTACGTTAGTTTATAGATTAAAAATCTCTATTATAATAAGGTTGAATATTTAAAAACATTACTTTTGGGTTGTCACTATTCACTCTATAAATATAATTGAGTTTGATATTTTATTTTCAAATTTCGATGGTTAAAAGCTTCAAGAAAATTTGTAATGATGAATATTATGATTGTAATACTTGTGAAGATAAAAGGCAATAATGGAAAACGAGACTACACTACTTATATACAAGAATCTTACTACACGTGAAGCCCAGAAAACAAAGTTAAAATTTAATAAATATCCTCAAATTATTATTATATAAAACATGTTATCATCCTTTGAAACTTGCTCACAAAACTTCTTGAAATAACCAAAATCTATACACATGTTAACTCCTCTGAATATGTACAACAAGAAATGAGACATTTTTAGAACAAAAATTTAAAACTGAAATTTTTTCTTTATCAGAGAGTTTATGCTAATTTTGAACGTTCAAAAGAAGATGGTGAAATCTAAACTAACTTGAACTCATTCATCACAGTACCAGACAAAGTAACAAATAGAACAGCATGTAATCTATCATCATCTAAAGCAGAAGCATTAAGAAACAAATGATAAAAGTTTCACTTTGTTTTATAATTTTATTATTTTTTTTACTTTCTTCTCTCACACTATTCATTTCTCTCTCTTTCTCCTTTGTGTTTGTGGATCATCAATCTTCCTGCCTGCTAAAGCAACAGTTTTTGATAAATTTGTATTTGTTATCTTTCAAAACAATCCATGGCCCCACAATACTCACTCTCTCTCATATGCCTCTCTAACTAAGTGCTTGTGCTTCAAAATGGATACCAAAAACCAGAACCGGCCTCCATTATGACTCATATCCACACCTCCACCTCCTTCAAAGGTACCCTTTTGTTTCTTCCCATTTATATATTCGTATTTTAAATCTCTACCCCATTTTAAATCATGGGTTGTTCTTGTTCTTCAATTTCAGTGCTTCACCGTGCTTAAAAATATTGTCTTTTTTCATGCTGAGGTTTCAGAACTTTGAGGGTGATGTGCTCCTTCTGGACAACATAGAGCAAAGAGTTGGAGCTGAGAAAATGGTGGGCACTCCAATTAATGGAAGAACAAGGCAAGCTTTCACGGTTGTCAATGGCGGTGGTCACGATCTTGGCCTCGGTAGTGCTCCTCCTAGCAATGCTGGATCGGATTATGGTGCCATAGAGTTCACAAGAGAGGACGTGGAAGCATTGCTGAATGAGAGAGCCAAGAGAAAGGACAGATTTAATTATAAGGTTTATTGAAGTTTGGAATTTTAATTGTCGAGTGTGTTGCTTGTTCTGATATTTGGATTTGAGATCAAATGTGAAGGGTGGATGGCTTTAAGTGTTGTTTGATTTACATGGTACAAAGTGTTACTTGAGTTATTGCTTGATTATTGATTTCAAACTCATATTTTTAGGAAAGATGTGAAAATATGGTGGATTATATAAAAAGGCTTAAGGTTTGTATCAGATGGTTCCAAGACCTTGAGATGTACTACTCACTAGAGCAGGAAAAGTTAAAGAATTCACTGGAAATGACCCAGAAAAAATGCACAGAAATTGGTAAGAGTATTTTTCAATTTTCTCCCCGTTCAATTATGAAACACCCTTGTTGATTTTCACTGATAAAATGCTTTGAATCATAGAATTGCTGCTTAAAATCAAGGAAGAAGAATTAAATTCAATTATTACGGAAATGAGAAGGAATTGCACTTCTTTGCAAGAAAAACTGATAAAGGAAGAAACAGAAAGGACGGTAAGAAAGATCTTTTGGTCAAATGAATTTTAAAACTTGAAAACAAAAATAGTAAAAGGAAATGTTTAGCATAAACTCTAAACTTTTTATTATTTTTGTAAATGCAAGGCTGCAGTGGAATCTCTTACTAAAGAGAGAGAGGCTAGGCTTGACATTGAGAGGTCACATAGTACTCTGTCAGAGGACCTTGGAAGAGCACAACGAGAAATCCAAAGTGCAAATCAGAAGGTAAAGCAACACTACAATTCCAATGCAATGATTTTCTTCGATTCTTTATATTTCTCCTCAATTTCTTCAACCATTGTGTGAATTATGCTGATAAATAATTGTCCATCTGTGAATTTCTGCAGATAGCATCACTAAATGAAATGTATAAGCGGTTACAGGATTACATAACAAGCTTACAACAGTACAATGGAAAACTCCATTCTGAGCTTTCATCAGTTGAAGATGAACTTAAACGCGTAGAGAAAGAGAAGGCTAATGTAGTGGAGAACATCACCATGTTAAGGGGTCAACTTACTGTTTCAGTTGTGAGTTTTCTTTCACAGGAAACTGTTTCAATTAAGAATTCAAGTAAAATATATATATACATACATATATATATATATATACACACACATATATATATATATATATATATATATATATATATATATATATATGTATATATATGTATGTGTGTATGTATTTATGTAGTATATACATGTAACTTTCTATCTTTGTATACACTTAAAAAGTCTTGTGATGAGCACTAAAATGTGGAAGTTGCAATTTTTGCAGATACGAATAGATGATTAGGGAGAATATTAGGATTTATTCGTTCTTTAGTGTCAACTGGGGATGATTAGATGAATGCTTGTAGACTACATTGAATAATATATTGTACATTTGAAAATTCTTTTATAGGTTTTTTGAATGACTGGGCTATATCTCTTAGGAAGGATTAAAAAACTGAAAGTGCCAATATCCTTCCAAGATTAGTTCATTGAAGAGCTTTAAGAGCTGATGTAATATTTTATTTATATTACATTTTTGATAACCATAGTTATTAATATCATAACTATCTTTCACAAAATTTCTGATAACCATAGTTATTAAACTTGATTTTCTGTCTTTTTTTGTTCTACCTTTATTTCTTACTTGTCATGCAACTGGTACATTACCCAGTTTTCTTGGTTCTTTGATTAGTCTTCACAAGAAGAGGCCATAAAACAGAAGGATGTCTTGGCTACAGAAGTTTCGTCTCTTAGAGGAGAGTTGCAGCAAGTAAGAGATGAGAGAGATCGGCAATTATTTCAAGCGCAAACTCTAAGTTCTGAATTAGAGAAAATTAAAGAATCTACAAAACAGTCTTCCACTGAAGTGGACAGCTTGACATTAAAAGCGAATGATCTGGAGGTTGGTGTGTGCGCCATTTATTTTTATCAAATAGAAAGTCATTCTGTTATTGTTGAGCCATGAGATGATGATTTCCCTGCCCAGGTAAAATGTTCTTTGAAAGATAATCAGATAAAGGCATTGGAAGAGCAGCTAGCAACTGCAGAGAAGAAACTGGAGGTAATCAAGACTTTTTCTTAAAGGTGTATACTATTTGGTGTAAAGCAATTTGATATATTGTTAGATAAAGACCAGAATTATTCATGCACTTTTACACAATAGTTTTAACTTTTAGGAGAGTTGGTGTTTGATATGACATTTGAACCTATATGGTCAAATCATCAATAGTTTGAACATTGGTGTGCTATTCTTATATTAAAAGAAAAATAATTGCATCTGAGGAACTTAGAGTTTTGTCATGATTTTGTCTTTAAAAAGTGTTTCAGAAAATCAGAGGAAGATGGCGTATTTAAGTTGCCCTTGGCCTGTGAGGAACTTGTTAGATATAAAACTGTCCATAAGCCTCTCTCTAACAACTTAGTTAGTCTTGACATATGCATTATGGTGTGTATCTATCTAATTTATTGTTTTTGTTTCTTATTAGGTGTCTGATATATCTGCGTTCGAGACAAGGACAGAGTTTGAAGGACAACAGAAGTTTGTAAATGAGTTACAGAGACGGTTGGCGGATGCAGAATATAAACTTATAGAAGGGGAGAGGCTTCGGAAAAAATTGCATAATACCATTTTGGTAATTGACTGAATCAAAATATTTGTTGGTAATATTAAAAAAACCAACACCTTAATAATCTCCATTTTAACAGGAGTTAAAAGGGAACATTCGTGTATTCTGTCGAGTGAGGCCTTTATTACCTGATGAAAGTTGTAGCACAGAAGGCAAGATTTTCAGTTATCCAACATCGATGGAAACTTCTGGACGAGCCATTGACCTGGCCCAAAATGGTATACCTGTTGTAATTATGTATTTGAAACTACTTTTATTTCTTGGTTGAATTAGATTATGTTGCCAAAGTGTCAACTCATGTTGCCCCTTGTTTTGTTCTTAGGCCAAAAGCATGCATTTACATTTGATAAAGTTTTTACACCAGAGGCATCACAAGAAGAAGTTTTTGTAGAAATTTCACAGCTTGTACAAAGTGCTCTCGATGGTTATAAGGTAGCTTTAAAGTTCTTACATAGTTACTTGTCAATTTTGGAAGAACATAACTCTAAAAGCCTTAATTGTTTTTGCTCACTTTAATTTTGTATAGCATATTTACCTTTCTTTGCCTTGTGATTCTATGGTTGAGTTATCTGTGTACTATAAGACACATGTCACCTGTTATATTTGGTGGTGGATTTTGCTTTTCTTGCATACTTGTTTGAAAATTAATATGCATACTTTTTATACATGCATGTATAGCAGCAATATGATGATATTTTTCCATTTCAGGTTTGCATATTTGCCTATGGTCAAACAGGCTCAGGGAAAACCTATACAATGATGGGAAGACCTGGACATCCAGAGGAAAAGGGCTTGATACCTCGTTCATTAGAACAAATATTTCAAACAAAGCAGTCTCAGCAACCTCAAGGCTGGAAATATGAAATGCAGGTAAGGTAGAATATTTGTCTTTCTTAATTTCAAACAACACTGCAATGAGTATAAATTTTAAACAAGTTGTTGAAGTGAAAATCATAAGGTGTTCCTTGCAAAATTTGCAGGTGTCGATGTTGGAAATATACAATGAAACGATTCGAGATCTGATATCTACTACAACACGTGTGGAAAATGGTACTCCTGGAAAACAGTATACAATCAAACATGATGCAAATGGAAATACACAAGTTTCAGATCTTACAGTAGTGGACGTTCAAAGTGCTAAAGAGGTTGCATTTCTTTTAAATCAAGCAGCAAATAGCAGGTAACCAATGTACAGAGTTTATTCCATTATGCATTGTTAGGTGTAACAAATTATTAATCATGATTACCTCAATAAGACACAACAAATGAAATTTCCATTTTTCCATTTCATGACTGAAATTGTAGTCCTACACTTCTTGATGTATCAGGAAAATATCATTATATAGCTTTGGATAGGATTTAGAAAACGAGCAGTTGGTTTGGTACAACATAATTTGACATAATTTCAGTGCAACAAAATATTGATTTAGTTTTTCTTAGATGACTTACCTTTCTTATGTCCAACTTAACTGTATTTTTTTTTCTGGTTATCTCCCTTTAGATCTGTGGGAAAAACCCAGATGAATGAACAATCATCAAGAAGTCATTTTGTATTCACTCTTCGAATATACGGTGTAAATGAGGTATATAGATATTTCTCTTATGTCAACCATGTTCTATATTATATAGATGTCAACCGTTGATAGACACACACACTTGCTTCACAATGCAACCTGTTTTGTGTTTCTTCCAGAGCACTGACCAACAAGTACAAGGTGTTCTGAATCTCATTGATCTTGCTGGTAGCGAGCGTCTTTCAAAGAGTGGATCAACTGGGGACCGATTGAAAGAAACTCAGGTATGCAACATCATGGTGCTTTCTTCACTTTCTCGTGTTTATTTGATTTCAAATGGTTTAAACTCTTCGATTTGTGATCAGGCAATCAACAAAAGTTTATCATCATTGAGTGATGTTATATTCGCCTTAGCCAAGAAGGAGGACCATGTTCCATTCAGAAACTCAAAGCTTACTTATCTGCTTCAGGTAATGCATTATTGTTCATTCACATGGCATTTTTGAAGAACTTAATCAAAATGTAACAAATGTAAACCGTTCTTACACTCTCATCTAATCATATATCATCATGTGTTGGAAGTTTGTTAACTTTATAATAGCAGTCTTCAAAGTCTTCTCTGATCGATTGATTGTATAAATTCTTGTTAAGTATGTTTTTAGTCCCTAAACTTTGACGCAAAATTAAAATTCGTCCTTCTTTGAAACTTTGACACATTTTACTCTCCAAATTTTAAAAATGAATGGATATAGTCATTTTAACCCAATTACGTTAAATTTTTATTTTCTGTGTCAAACACATTTCCCAACAAACATTAAACGGGAATGTGTCAAATAGTGTAAACAACTCACATACTAGTATGAAACGCGTTTGACATGTCGAAAATATTTAACGTAATTGGATTAAAAAGACTATATCAATTCATTTTAAAAGTTTGAGGACCAAAATATATTCAGACAGGGACGAATTCCAATTTGAGTCAAAGTTTAGGGACTAAGAACGTATTTAACCCTATAAATTTTTATAACAAAAGTTAAAAAATGTGCATGACAATATAAGTCTTTTCTAAATTTCAGCCTACAATATTGATGATTGCTTTGTTGCTGACCTTGAATGATTTGATCTAACAATAATGTCTTGAACATGATGGATGAACAGCCATGTCTAGGTGGAGACTCCAAGACACTAATGTTTGTGAACATTTCACCTGATCCTTCTTCTGTTGGTGAGTCACTGTGCTCACTCAGGTTTGCATCAAGAGTCAATGCCTGTGAGATTGGAACACCTAGGCGTCAAACCAATGGACGCACCATGGAGTCTCGTTTGAGCTATTTCTGATCTTCAAAGATGTGTATTTGTTTTTTTAACCATTTGTGGCAACCAAGTGCCTGTGTGAGAGAATACCACAATAAAATGAAAATGAGATTGATTCTAACAGCGGCATATAGCTTGTATAGTGAAGAAAAGTTACTAAGCATGCATTTAGAACCCATTATAGCACCTCAATTTGTTATTCTGCTTAATCTTATGTATTTATTTCTAACATTTCTCTTATACAAATTGGAAAGGGAATTGTTTGTGACAGTGGAAATGGAATACTAGTTTGATTGCAAAGCATATCAATGAGAAGATTTTATTACATATTCCAAAAGTGAAAGTAGTAAATAACCTCACTTTCAGTAACTACACTGGTTTACTTTTAGTATTATAATAACTGGACGTGAAGAAAAATTATCAAATGTTTTAAATGAAAGATAAAAGTTTATTTAAATTTCTTAACTAAAACTCAAACCCATCTAAAATAAAGCATTTTCGTTTAGCACTGTGAAAGAACCGATCAAAAGCAAGAAAAAATAACAAATTTTCAGACAAAAATGAAAACTATGTTGACTAGAAAATAGTATGTTTTTACATGCTTAGTTTTTTTATTTTATTCCAGTCTTCGAGAGTTCTCCCAATAAAATCTAAAATTTTCCTTTTTCTTTTACATTACCAGTGTTGTTTTCTCCACTAATAAAACAAAAAAAAAAATAAATAAAGAAGGGATATGATTCTGCACAAAAGTGATCTTTTTTGTTTGTTTTATGAGATGGGTATTACTTCCTACACCCTATCATTTTCTTTCTACACCCTATAATTTATTTTATCAATTTCAAAATTCATTTTCAGGAATATAATAAACCATTTCGAAAATCTTATTTTGGAAAACAACAACTCCCTTCTCTTACGGAAAACATTCTCCAGGAAGTGTTTGATGGGGTGGGAGGTTAAATTTGGAGTGGTGCTGTAACTCTGCTATATAAATTTCAACAAATTTATCACCAATATAACGGTAACAGTGCTGGGAAAATAAAATTGGGTAAACTCTGTATTCAGATGTCAAGTTCAACAGGCAATACAATGAGTTTATTGAATGCAGAAATAACAGCAAACAAGGAAACAATAAAAAAGGTTCGCAGGAAATTAGAGATGTCAATATGGATTTTAACTTCTGAGTTAACTTAGCTCACTACGAGTTTGAGTTGGGTTGAATTGAGAAAAAATTATTTTTTTCAAAAGTAGATTGAACTCAACCCGGCTCACTTAACCCACGAGTTAAATAGGTTTCGAGCCGGGTTGAAATTGGGTTGACCCACTTAACCTACCAACATTTTTGTTACAATTTTTTTTAAAATTTTTTTAATAATTATTTACAACTCTAGGTTCACAAACAATAAAGAATAGAGAATGAGAGAATATGGAGCAAACTCATCTGTGTATTATTATTGATATTTATAGATACAACATGTAATCCATAAAGGAAACAAATCAACTTAGTTAATACAAATATTTATATAAAGAGTAATGAATCATATGAGTATCAATCATATGAGTAAATGTATTAAATCAATGGACAATCATTAATTCATAACACTCCCCATTGAGTGTCCATTGATAAAAGAATGTGTCTCGTTAAAACCTTACTAGGAAAAACCCTTTGGGATAAAAAACTTAGCGAAGGAAAAAGAGTACAACATTTTGTATTCTTTAATACAATATTGTTCATCACATATTCTATTTCTCCCCCTCATGTAAACTTACATCATTAAGGTGACACGTGACGAAGTCTGAACTTGTAAATCATTTGCTTAAAAGTTCTTCTGGGCAAAAACTTCATAAATAGACCTGCAATATTTTCACATGAATGAATTTTTGGATGTCTATATCATCCTTTCAATTGAACAATATACTATTGTCTTCATATATGATTGTTGATTCCATCTTTGTCGGGGATAGTCACAAGTTTCTTGCACATGTTGAATTATAGACCTTAACCAAACATATTCACAACTTTCCTCGTAATTCTGTATAATTAAACGATGTTGCTACTATGGTTTGTTTCATATACCTTCATGAAACCATTGTGCTACCACATGTGAACAAACATCTTGCTTGTGATCAACCATTGACATTGTGAGAATATGTAAAATAACATGCACATATATAACCTATTGGTCTGAATCTGAATAATTTGGATGGAATAAGCTCATATTCGTAGTACCCTTAAAGTAACGAAGTATATGTTTTGCTCCAAACCATTTTCTTCTTGTAGTTGAAGAACTATATCTTGCTTAACAAATTTACAGCAAATGCAATATTAGATTGAGTATAATTAGCAAGATACATTAGTGTTTCTATGATACTAAGATATGGTGCTTCTGGACCAAGAAGATCTTCATTTTCTTGAGGTCTAAGAAGAGTCTTTATCAACATCTAATGACCTCACAACTATTGAAGTGCATAATAGACATGACTTGTCCATTTAGAACATTTTAAGCACCTTAATTATATAAGCTTCTTGATGTATAAAAATAACTTTATTTAAATACTCAATTTCTAATTTCAAATAAGACTTTGCCCTTCAAAGATCATTCATCTCAAATCATTTCTTTGAGTAATTAATTGTCTTTGTGAGCTCATTAGGAGTTCCAACGATGTTTATGTCATCTACATAAACAATAATTATGGCAAATTCATTTTTGGATCTTTTCATATAAATACAAAAACAAATAGGATCATTTATATATCCTTCTTTTAATAAGTACTCAATAAGACGATTATGCCACACAAGTCTTGATTGCTTTAATTAATAAAAGAGCATGTTTTAATTTTATTGAATAGCCTTCTTTAGAATTTGTCTTGTTGGGCAAATAAAATCCTTCAGGGATTTTCATATAAATATAATTCTCAAAAGAACCGTACAAATAGGTTGTAACATCATCCATTAAATGTCAATGCAAACCTTGTTGTGCAACTAGGATAATCGAATATTGTAATGTTGTTGCATCCAATACTAGTGAATATGTTTTTTTTACAAATCAATACAAGGTTTTATGAACAACCTTGAACAACTAATTGTGCTTTGTATCTAACAATTTCATCATTCTTAATTTGATTTTTGCGCAAAAATCCATATGTACCCAACGGGTTTCACAACTTCAGGTGTGCGAACTATATGTCCGAAAACCTTTCGTTTAGTAAGCAAATATAATTATGCTTCTTTGCATATTTTTATTTTGGCCAATCTTTTCTTTGTCGGCAATCTTCAATGATCATTACTTATTGATCCTCATTGTCATTCATAGCATTCATCGCTATGTTATAAGTAAAAGTTTTGTCAATGTTAACTTCATTTTGGTTCCATATTATATGATTCATGACATAATTTATTGAGATCTCATCATTTTCAATAATTTCAAGTATCTAAGGTTCTTTTGGAATCGAATACTTAATTATGGCAAATGAATCTTTTAGGATTTCCACCTTTTCGATCAGGTCATCTTGAATTTTAGCTCCCTTTCTCATTCAAGAGTTTTTATCTTTGGAACCAATAGGTCTATCACGCTTCAAACGTGTCCACATGAGTTTTTCAACCCTTTTTTTCCACATCATAATAATTGATCATGTCAAACAAGGCAAACATTTTGAATTGTAAACTTCTGGTTTACCCTGACATGCATTTCAATTGTACTAATAAACTTGTAGTACAAACTATAAGAGAATGTTGATAATTTCTCCAATACACTTTCTTTTTCAACTCAATCATAGAGATATAAAGATATTTCATATCTTTTTCATTGTTTGTCTCAATATAATATCCATTTAGACAAATATCATTGAAACTTAATAAGTTTCTATTCAACTTCTTGGTAGAAGTATAATAACTCTTCTAGAGTCTTCAAATATATTTGTAGTACTATAAATAATACTAACATTGATGTCTCGCAGTATCAATCAAGAGAAACATTTATTACTCTTGAAAATTGTATAAGTTGTTGCACTATCAATAAGACACATATCTTTTGGTACTAGTGCAAACATTCGTTTATCATATAAATGTAAATATCAATATGAGATTTTTTTTAACACTCTCATAATTAATGAGGTGATAAATGCTTCCATTTGCTTTAGTAAAGAAAATAATAATATCAAGATGAGTAGCATCCATATGGCCATAATCATAATCACCATCTTCATAAACAAAGTGTGTTTCTATGTTCTTCTCATTATTTGTAAGATGCTTTGGTGTACAATAAGTACAACTCAAATGACTTTTACCATCGTAATGATAATATATACTTTCATCTTTTTGTCAATATTTTCACATTTTCCTTTTCCCTTTTTCACATTATTGTGCCACTTCTGCTAACAAAATGTATCTTTGAAATTTTCTTTATAACCATGTCCATAATCAATATCACGATCATGAAAATACAAATCAAATGTTGCTACATTCACTTCTGGGAATGAAGTAGAACCAATTTGGACAGGTTTCATGATTTTCTATCAAAAACTCATTGCTTTATTCAGTCATACAAAGGCATTAAATAAATTCATAATATTTATTGCTGCATTCACTTCTGGGAATGGGGTAGATTAGGCGGATGTCATGATTTTTCATCAAAAGCTTTATTGCTTTGTCTCGCCAGCTATACATAGGCATGAAATAAATTCATAATATTTGTGAAATCTCTTTTCACAATATTTTTATCGCATGAGCAAATTAGTTGTTAAGATGTTTTATTTCTTTATTTAATGGTATCCCAATATCCATTGCATCTAAATGTATTTCAACCTTTAAAATCCAATATAAGGAATTCTTCCTTATAGTATCAAGGGTCACAAATTCAAATTTTGCAACGTTTCGCGTGTTTAGAACTAGCACATAAAATAATAATATTAATAATAATAATCATCATCTAAATAATAATAATAATCATCGTCATAATAAAAATAAAAATAATAAGACAGAGATGAAAATTGATACAGTCAAACAATTCTTATCACAAGAGAGGAATAATATAAGGTAAAATTATAAATTGAGAAAGGATTAGAAAGAGCCTGGATTGAGACACACAAAGCACTACCATTAGAGAGTAAAAGCTTCCACTAGTCCTCAATTGGTTGGAGCATCATGCTGATAACATGTTATGAAATAAAGCGAATAACAAAGAGAAGAAACAATAGAGAATAGAGAATAAGAGAATATGGAGCAACTCATTTGTGTATTATTATTGATATTGATAGATACAATATGTAATCCATAAAGGAAACAAATCAACTTAGTTAATACAAATATTTACAAAAAGAGTAATGAATCATATGAGTAAATGTATCAAATCAATGGACAATCATTAATTCAAAAATGTGTAGTATTAACCATGTTTTCTTGGACTATATGGACACTTTCTCTGAAATAATTCATCATATATTGTTGGTGAGCATGATTGGTTCTTGATTTTACTCTGGTGAGTCAACCCATTTAACCCGTGGTGGGTATTTCTGGCTCAGAATAAAGTGAGCTTTTACTGTGGTGAGTCAACCCACTTAACCCGTGGTTGGGTTTTAATAATCAATTTTAAAATATACGTTAAAACAAATGGAGATGCGGGGTATCGATCCCCGTACCTCTCGCATGCTAAGCGAGCGCTCTACCATCTGAGCTACATCCCCTACATTTTATTAATTAATATATTACTATCTAATAGTTTCTAACTTTTACTTTTTGCTTAAATAAAGATGAAAAATAGGAAGTCTCATATAATATTTTCCTTTTTGTTTTATATATTTTTGTGCCAAGTATTTACATATAGGTTTAAATACTATTTTGGTCTCTATTTTGGTCCAGTTTATTCAATTTCGTCCCTTTTTTTTGCACACTCAATTTTGTTCCTGATTTGCTAAATTATATTTAATTTCGTCTTTTTCGTTGACACCATTTAAATTGATAACACCACAACCACCATCATATTAAAACCATCGCCACCACCAAACCACACCCACAATCACCACCACATTATAACATTTGAACAATGACATTTGAATAGTGTCATCCTCTACACTCTCTAGCCTCATAAATTTTTGTATTTTGAAATATACAATGTAAATAAATTTTTTATAATTAGATGTGTCAATTTGGTCCCTAGCCCATGGGCCAACCCTGACCCATCATTAAGCCCTATTTTAGGGGGGCTCCAAATGAGGGAAAAAAAAACCTAGCCCCTCAAGCCCCTTCTCTAGTGGGTTAGGGATAGGGGCAAGGTGGGTTAGGCCCCTAAATAATACTATAAGCCAAAGTCAAAGATCAAGTTGAGCGACCCGGACGGGTTCGAAGACCCAGACAGGACCGACGAGCCAAACGGGCCCGATCACCCGGACAAGTCTGAATCCCCAAATGGGCCTAACGACCTAGACGGGCCCTAAGACCCAGACGTCCGTGTCGTCGAGCCCATCCGTGTCATCATGTTAGTTTGGGTCGTTGGCTCATCTGGATCGTCGGGCCTGTTCGGGTCGTCGGATTCGTTCGAGTCGTTGGACCCGTCTGGGTCAGTGAGCCTGTTCGGGTCGTTGGGCACGTCCTGATCGTCAGGCATGACCGGATAGTCGGGCCCGTTCAGATTATCGGGCTTGTTCGGGTCGTCGGATTCGTTCGGGTTGTTGACTGGTCTGGGACATTGAGTCCGTCCGAGTCGTCATGCTTGTCAGGGTCGTTGGGTAGGTCTGGATCGTTGGGCTTGCTCCGGTCGTCGTGCTTGTCCGTGTCGTTAGGCCCGTCCGGATCATCAGACCCGTCCCACAAATAATAATATATTTTTCATGTTGAAAATGAAAGCCCATGGGTTGGTCTTGACTCTCAGTACTTTTGTGGGATTTTTGGCCTTGTAGGCTTCTTTGATGGAGACTTTTTTTCAATGTGGACTTTTTTTGTCCTAGCTCACATGGGTCAGGGCCAAGCCTTGGTTGCTAGGCCAAATTAACACCTCTATTTATACTTATATATCAAATAAAAATAAAAATGTATATCGGATTATATAATTCAAAATATAAATATATTTTAAATTCTACAAATTTTGAAATACAAAAAGTTATATTTCGAATGTTTCTAAATACAAAATAAAAAAATGTATTTTAAATTTATATTTTAAAATATAAAATTTTTATTTCAAATTGAAGAATCTAAAATACAAAAATTGACGAGGTAGAGAATAAAATATATAGAGTTGTCGGTAGAAATTCCATAAATATCATGTTATTAATCTCATTTGTGGAAAGTTTTATTAATCTCACATTAAAAAAGGTGCCTCAACTTGAATAACAAAACATTATTTCTCAATCTTAAACACGTGATTTTTTTTTCGGAAGTGATATTTCAACATCAGAAATATTAGGTTTTTTACAATGATGATGAACCAAGAACTAAGACAAATGATGGAAGCCACTGCGTCTCAATTTCAAACTAGCCAACGATGTCAAATTAATTCAAAATTCATTTTAAAAATGCCACGTAGACCGTATAAAAAGTGTGTGAAATTGTGGCGTTTGAAATGTCATTTCCGTTTTTTCTTTTTATTTAGTTAAAGACTAAAAGACCTGGAAAAATTACTTACCACAAAATTCATCTTCATTCCAAATACTCGGTTTTTCTCTCTACTTAGCTACACTGATATACTTTTTTTTGTCATTTTTTTTCTCAATTTTATCTTCTTTTTCTTTTATAATTGAATTATTTATGTTCAATCACATATTACAAGAAAATGTCTCATTAACAATCAATTTTAATGACTAAAATTTGTTAATCACTATAGTGATCGATTTAGATGTCAATTTACAAAATAAAAAAATTATTGGTTACTAAAATCGTCACTATTATGAATAAAAAACTATAATTGATCTTTAAATTGGTTTCTAAAATTTAGCTACCAAAATTTTAGTTACCAAAGGAAATTTGTCATTAAGCATTAGCTACTAAAGTTTTTCTACCTCTACCAAACGAATTGGTTTCTAAATTAGTCTTTAATTAATTAGAGACCAATTTAATGACCAATTATATTTTGTATGATAGTGACTATTTTAGTAACCAATAATTTTTTATTTTGTAAATTGATATCTAAATTGGTACCTATAGTGACTAAGAATTTTTTATAAATAAAATTGGTCATTAATGAAACATTTTCTTGTAGTGTGACTGAATTCTCCATATGCAATTGGAAAAAAATCTTATATTTTTATATAGTTGAAAATGTCAATTAGTTTATCATTTTTCAAACCTATAATTTCTCTTAAGATATTTATTTGTGAAAATAAACCAAATCCATCACTATCCAACAAATGATCATATTTTAAAGATTTTTCAAGGTTTAAGAATTTTTCTTTCAAAAATGTAAAATCTAGTGATTTTAATTTTTTAACACTACATAAAAAACAAAAAGTACCTTTATACATTTTAAATTGTTCAAATCTACTCTAAAGTGTGGTAACTTCTTTATCTACAAAATATACACAAAGTAATAATTTCTAAATGATTCTTGAAGAGATTTTACAATTTCATTCTCAATGTTTTCATCAAATTGTTTCTTTTTGTATCTAATACGTACAAAAGTTAGGTTCTTTTTAACTCGAAAGTAAGTATTTTTTTTCCCTAAACTTGAATTATCTTTTTATAAAAAACCAACTTTTAATTATGCTCCAATTAATCTATTATCCACCAAAAGACTAATCTCTAATCTAATTAATAGTTTTATAGAAAAATTTCAATTTCTCGTCAAAATATATGCAAAAAAAAAAACTTTTAAAACTCGTAAATCAAAAAATATCAAAAAACAAAATTGGACAAAAGAAACACATTTCTAATTTTAGTACAAATTCAAAATAGAATAAAAACTAAAGCAACACAAAAACATACTATCCACTGGAAATTAGGATGAAAAATTGGTATACACGAACAATACGAAATTGAATGAGTGTAATCTGCCAAGACCGTAGAAAAACGACTCTTAGAAGAGAAGAGAGTAAGGATAGGCAAAAGAAGTCACAAAGAGATAAAAAGATAGTGAAGAAAACAGAATAATAAGAGAATAAAAATAACTAAGCATTCTCTACTTCGTAAAAAAAATTATAATATACTAAATAAAGGTTTAACTCATTAATTATCATTTTTAATACCAATCAAAATTAACATACACTAATAATAATTTAATTAAATTTTATTCTCAAACAGAAACTTATAATTAATGTAATAGACTTAGTAATAAAATATGCTTTTGAGTTTTTTTTTCTTATCTCAAACATAATTTTATAATTAATTTAATATAGGTATATTAGTACAAAAATATTTTTTTAAGACTTTTTTTCTTAAAACTACTTTTATAATTAATTAGTTAATAAAAATATATTAGTAGTAAAATTGTTTTTTAGAAGTCTTCTTTTACTAAAGGGTAAAAAGTATGACTTTACTTACTTTAACCATGAACCGACACTCACACAAAAAGTGATTGTAACGTCTGTTATATGGTAACGTTAAAATTAACGTCTGAACAAAATTGACGTCAGTTAACGTCTGAAAATACGAATCCGACGTCCCTTTACGTTAGTTAAATCTGCACCTAACGTTCAACTCGCGCCAACAGGAGGAAAAAAAGGCTGAAATTGATGTCTGTCCTTGTAATGACAGACGTCAATTTCAGCAATTTTTTTTTTTTAATTTTACCTATATTTACATATTCCCACACCTGAAGAAAAAAAAATTCCTAAAACATTTACAACAACGTGATAATTTTCACTCATAATTGTAAAGTTATCTAAACCTTTACAATTACCACGAAACTAAAATATTCATCAAAAAAATTGTTCTACGAAATTTTTAAAATAAAATTGTAATGATTTAGGGTGACAGACGTGATCCAAGAGACGTCATAAGTTTTTTTGTGTTAATGCGACCTGACTTAACCATAATCATTTATTTGAGCAATTAAAGTGATGACTTAACCGTAATCATTTATTTGAGCAATTAAAGTGATAAGGCTGATTTATGATAATCATCATGAAATAATATGTAGACCAAAAATCCGACAAATAAATCATACACGTCAAAAGTAGCACTCACACAATGATCATGTTTGGCTGCGTATTTATCTAAAATAGAATAACAATTGTTTCAATATTTTTTTCTGAATATATATTTTCAGGTTAGAGAAATTAAAATATATTCTTAATAGACTAAAATTGGTATCATTATAAATTTTGATGGGAAACTCAGTATTTTATTTAAACAAACTCAATGAAGTTTATCATTTTTATTTCCATTTTTACTCCAACTTAATATACTCCATAAGAGCGATTTGTAATATATTTTATTGGTGAAACATTTATAAACTTATTAAGTACGTACAGTATTATTAACTCTAAAAGAATACACCGTACCAATAAATTTAAATATATTTTGTCATTGTAAATAAATTGATTTTTGTTTCTATTTCTAATTTATTTTGTTGTTTTTATTCTTTAACTAAAAAAAATCTTCATTTAGAAAGAATGAAACACAAAATAAAATCACTAGATTTATTAGGACTATTATCAAAGCAATGGTTCCTTTAGCATATATAGGTGTGAGTTTGTTTAATTTTTGTTATGTGTTCCTCGTGATGTCTTTAGCATGGTTCTGGTATCTGTTAGTCAGACTGATGGTTCTTTCTTTTGTGGTCAGAGTTATGGCCTCTAAGCCTCATCTTCCAAACCCGAATAACCCTCAATTAGTGGGAACAATTGAGGCGATGATTGTAGCCATGCAGCAGCAGAATGCTAACATGGTGAATCAGCACAACCTAGTCTTGCATCAGATGGAGTCTGCCAAACTAGCAGCCGAGGTGACCTAGCAGAGACATTTGGAAGCCTTACACCAGATAGGAGAAAATTGATCTGCAGCCGGTTCTTCCCAAGCTCCACCACCTAGAGTACAAGAGTGGAATTTGGAGGATTTCCTTCAACACCATTCGTCTCGCTTTGATGGCAAGACTAGCCCGGATGAAGCAAATCAGTGGATGAGGGATATGGAAAGAATTTATGATGCGAAGAGGTGCCCCGTAGAGAATAGATTGGCATATTCTGAGTATCTTCTTGCTGGAGAGGTCGTGCGTTGGTGGTCCACATGAAGATGATGCTTGAGGATAGTAGGGAGCCTGTCACATGGGATCTGTTCAAGAAAAAGTTTTATGCTGAGTACTTCCCTAATAGTGTGAGGTATGCCAAGGAGATTGAGTTCTTGCAGTTGATGTAGGGAGATATGTTCGTTTCTGAGTACGCAAAAAAGTTCAAACACCTAGGCAGATTTCACACCCGAAGGATGGCTGAAGATTGGCAGTGTAGATAGTTTGACAATGGGTTAAGAGGTGATCTCAAACTCATGGTGGCCCCACTCTCTATCACAGAATTCCCTGCTTTGGTAGAGAAAGCCAAAGTAATGGAGAAGTTAAAGGCTGAAGTTGAAGCTTAACAGCGATCTCAACAGAAGGTGGAAGGACCATCTAGGTCCACGAGCAGACATGATGATAGGAGGAAACCATACTCTAGGCCTTAGCCTCAAGGGTCTAGGAGGTTCTCACCCTAGACTCAGCCTCCCAGGCACATGTATGATTGCTGGTAGGAGCTTGCATGTTTTATATCATTCTGGAGCAACACACTCCTTTGTGTCAGAATCTAAAGTGGTAGAGTTGGGTCTTCCGTTGAGGGAGCTCCAGTTTCATCAGGTGGTATCCACGCCTGCTTTTGGGTTAGTCAGAACCTCGACGGTGTGTGTTAGATGTTTGATCGAGGTTGAGGGACACAAGTACAGGGTAAACCTCATCTATTTACCTATGGAAGGTTTAGATGTAATCTTGGGAATGGATTGACTATCTACTAATCACATTCTCATTGATTACAATGAGAAAAGGGTGTTATTCCCTAACTCAGAGGATGAAGACCTGTTTATGTCCTCACAGCAGGTGGATAAAGCAATCAAGGAGGGATCTTAGTGTTTCCTCATTCTGACTCGACTATTTGTTGAGGATGGAGGTGAGAATATTGAGATGCACGTGGTAAGGGACTTCACGGATGTATTTCCTGAAGATGTACCTGGCTTGCCTCCTAATAGAGAGATAGAATTCTCCATTGATTTGGTGTTGGGAACAGGGCCAGTATCAATAACACCGTACCATATGGCTCCTGCTAGTTGAGTTGAAGAAACAGATAGAAGAGTTGCTAGAGAAATAGTTTATCAGGTCGAGCGTGTCACCTTGGGGAGCGCCGATGTTGTTGGTAAAAAAGAAAGACAATAGTTTTAGGCTCTGCGTGGATTATAAGCAACTAAACAAGCTAATCATCAAGAACAAGTATCCATTGCCAAGGAAAGACGACTTGATGGATCAATTGCACGGTGTTGCGGTGTTTTCTAAGATCGATTTGAGATCGGGCTACCATCAGATTCGAGTTAAGTCTGATGATTTGCAGAAGACCACTTTTAGGTCCAGATATGGGCATTACGAATATGTAGTGATGCCTTTTGGTGTGACTAACGCTCCTGCCTTGTTCATGGACTATATGAACAGAATCTTCAGATCGTTTTTAGACAAGTTCGTGGTTGTTTTCATCGACGACATCCTTATATACTCCCGATCTCGTGAGGAGCATGCATATCATCTGAGGACAATTTTGAGCATCTTGAGAGAGAAGCAGTTGTATGTTAAACTGTCAAAGTGTGAGTTCTGGATGACCATAGTCCAATTCTTGGGGCATATGATCTCAGCCCAGGGCATATCTGTGGATCCATCCAAGGTGGAAGTTGTGTTAACGTGGGAGCATCCTAAGTTAGTGACGAAAATTAGGAGCTTCGTGGGGCTGGCTGGCTATTGTAGGAGGTTCATTGAGGGATTCTCTAATATAGTGGCACCCTTGACACAACTGACTCGCAAGGATCAACCTTTTGCTTGGACCGACCGGTGCGAAGAGAGCTTCCTAGAGTTGAAGCAGAAGTTGACTCGTGCCCCCGTGTTGGTGATCCTTGACACCACTAGACCCTTTGAGGTTTATTGCAATGCTTCCCATCAGGGATTAGGGTGCGTATTGACGCAAGATAGAAGGGTGGTTGTGTACGCCTCAAGATAGCTAAAGAATCATAAGAACTATCCCACTCATGACTTGGAGCTGGCAGTTGTGGTGTTTGCCCTGAAAATCTGGAGACATTATCTATATGGTGCACAGTTTCAGGTTTTCAATGACCACAAGAGTTTGAAGTATTTGTTTGACCAGAAGGAGTTAAACATGAGGTAGAGACGGTGGATGGAGTTTCTGAAGGACTTTGACTTTGAGCTACTGTATCACCCGGGGAAAGCAAATGTGGGGGCTGATGCTCTGAGCCGAAAAACAGTTCATGTGTCTTATATAATGGTCAGGGAGTGGGGATTGGTTGAACAGTTCAGGGACATGCAGTTGCAGGTGGTTTTAGGAGAGGGTGTCATTAGGTGCGATCATCTAACTATGTCTAGTGATTTCCTCGGGTTGATAAAGGAAAGGCAACTATCTGATTCCAAGTTGTAAAGAACAGTGGAGTTGCTTTGCACCAAGAAAGCCAAAGACTTTGTGAAAGGAGGTGATGGGGTGTTGAGATTCAGAGGCAGAGTCTGCGTACTTGAGGACACAGAGGTGAATGACATGATTCTTGAGGAGGGGCACAAAAGTCGTTTTAGCATGCAGCCAGACATGAATAAAAAGTATCACGATTTGAGAGAATCTTTTTGGTGGTCGAGCATGAAACAAGATGTTGCTTCATTTGTGTCATCCCGCCTGACCTGTTAGAAGGCCAAGGCAGAGCATCAGATACCTGGAGGATGCTGCAACAACTGAAGATACTAGATTGGAAATTGGATAGCATTGTTATGGACTTTGTTACCCATTTGCCACGGACTGTGAGGAGTCATGATGCCATATGGGTTATAGTGGATTGTCTAACCAAGAACGCCCATTTCCTAGCGGTGAATCTGAGGATGTCCATAGTGAAGCTGGCGTAGTTGTATATCAGTTAAATCGTGAGGTTGCATGGAGTGTCGTCTAGCATAGTCTCAAACAGAGATCCACGATTTACCTTCCGTTTCTGGGAGAAGTTGCAGAATGCCTTGGACAACAAATTGACCATGAGTTCAGCTTATCACCCCCAAACTGATGGTCAGTCCGAGAGAATGATCCAGTCACTTGAGGATCTCTTACGGACATGTGTGCTGGATCATCTGGGTGCTTGGGATGAGGTCCTGCCCCTGATGAAGTTCACCTACAACAATAGTTTCCATGCAAGCATTGACATGACACCATATGAGGCTCTCTATGGCAAAAGGTGCAAGACGCCCTTGTACTGGTACCAGAATGGGGAAATAGTCGTTGAGGCCATAGTTGCTAAAACAAACTACAAAGAAGGTCAAGCTCATATAAAATAGAATGAAAGCATCCCAGAGTAGGCAAAAATCTTATGCTGATAAGAGAATAAGACCTTTGGAATTTGCACATGGGGACCATGTCTTCTTGAGAATTACCACGACTACTAGTGTGGGAAGGGCGATTCGTTCGAGGAAGTTGTCACCTAAGTTCATTGGTCCCTATCAGATCTTGAGGAGGATTGGACAAGTGGCTTATGAGATCGCTCTGCCTCCTCAGTTGGCCAACCTCCACTCGGTGTTTCATGTTTCGCAGCTAAGGAAGTATGTGTTTGATCCTGCTCATGTGCTAGAAATGGAAGATTTGCGGGTTAAAGGAGATATTTCAGTAGAGGTTCAACTTGTTGGTCTTGGTGATTGCCAGACAAGGCAACTCAAAGGGAAGTCCATCAGTCTAGTCCAGGTCATCCAGGACAAGAGGACAGGTGACTCTACGTGGGAGTTAGAGGAAGATATGAGGAAGTCATATCCGCATCTGTTTTATGGTAAGTCTCAATTTTCGAGGTCGAGAATTTTGTTGTTGGGGAGAATTTGAGACCCTTTTTTCTTATACTCTTTCCTTCTTTCTGTTACCACTTACACAGAACAACACTCTTCCTAAATCCATTCTCACTCTACATTCTCTTCCTTTCCCGTTTCCCTTACTTCTCTTTAACAAAGGGGTTTGACAAGTAAAATAATTTTACACCCATTTGACACCTATAATTTTTGTACTCCCATTTGACACCTAAAATTTTTTTACTTTCATTTGACACCTAAAATATTTTTACACCCATTTGACACCTATAATGTTTTTACTCCATTTTGACATCTAAAATTTTTTTACATTCATTTAACACCTAAAATATTTTTACACCCATTTGACACCTAAAATTTATTTTCAACCATTTGACACCTAAAATTTTTTTACTTTGACATCTAAAATTTTTTTACACGCATTCCTCCTACCCAAATTCTAACCCATTCCTCTCTTCCTGTTATGGCAATCAGGCCTGAGACTAGTGCATAATCTCTCCCTCAAGCTGAACATCCCTTCCTTACGCATAAGTCAACTTCAATTCCTCTTTTCTCTTCAAATTTTCAAATCTTGGATGTTTCAATCTTTTTTAGTCGAATTAGGGACTCATTCTTACTCTTTGTATCTGTAATCCAGCTCCTTAGGTTGTGCAATTGAGGTACCTCCCTATTAAGAGTTAATCTTGCAAGTTGTGATTATAAAGGTAAGGGAAGTTATCTATTTTTCTTTTATTTCGCATGAAAATCATTTCTGGTGTTTTTGATTGCATGATTGGGTATGAATTGAGTGATTGAACTGATAAATTGAATGTATGATTGAATTTATGCATGATTTTGGACCGTTGCATGTAAGAACATATTGGGAATCTGATGTTTTCGCCTAAGCGAGGGGCTCTCGCTTGAGCAAAAACACTAGAAACTCACCTCTGTCACTACGCGAGATCTCACCTAGGCGAGCCAGTCTCGCTTGAGTGAGAGTCACTCTCGTCTAAGCGAGACAGCTTAGCCTGAGCGAGAATTCGCCCAGAGTTTGGGATTGTTCTCTATTTCGAGCCTCACTCAGGCGAGAATGAATCACCCAAGTGAGAGAGCCCTTTCGCCTGGGCTAGACCTTCTAGCTTGGGCGAGAATCTCTACAGCTGAGTGTTATTTCTTTGTTTGGATGGATAAAGTTATGGTTGAATGTTAAAAATGCGAAATTTGTTATGATATGCATGGATTATTATGGTTGATAATATGTGTGGTGAAATTGCATGAAGTTAGATTATGAGAAGATGTGGTTGAACGAGGATTTCAAGGGAAAATCTAAGGGGAATGTTTTAGTGTATGTAAGGACATAAAGACTCACTATTGGGGGTATCCTGAAACTCCAATAATCATTCACGCTCAGATAGAGCGGAATGAATTATGTCATGAGGAGTAACACGAGGTCCTAGCCTTTGGACTTGATCAGGTCTTAGGCATGAATGGGACTTACCCTATGAGTGGTTGGGTGATAACCCCTTGAGGCCAAACTCTGCAGAGTTTGGGAACTATCACAGGTGCATGCCACCAAGAGGTCCAATGTCGCTTACATAATTTGGATATCGAGTCTAGAGTAATATATATACTGTGTTTGGGGTGGCCTATGTGATTCTGGTGGAAATTGAGAAAGATTGCATGATTTCTGCTTATAATTGAACTGCATGATTTCTTTTAATCATATTAACTTACCCTTTCATTTCTTTTTGTGTTCTGTGTTTTGCTCTTTCTTGCAACGATCACTTTGGTGTGAGCAGATAAAAATGCAAGTGAAGATACTTCTCTCCTAGACAGGAGTTAACAACAGTATAGGGATTTGATAGTTGTCCTTGCTTGTGTTTTGTTTAGGGGACTTTTGTTAGCCTTTTCTTAGTATAGGATGTGCCTGTAACCAATATGTTATTATGGTTCTGTGGATGACTGTATGAACACTTCATAATGGCCAATTCCTACTATCTGGTTTGTTTAATCATAATAGCAGCGTAAAAACTATTAAATGAGATGTTACAACTATAAACAAAAAATTGTTATACATGTTAAAAAACATAAAATCTAACCTATAATATTGGTGGGAATTTTTGGAAATGTAAATCATGTTACAATCAATTCAACAAATGTATTATTCAAGAGAAAAAACAAACATAATTTCTTCTACAGTGCTGCTATTTTCTGAATATTATATATGAATGAATATTTGGATGAATGAGTTGCAGAAGAAGGAAATGAAGGAAAAAACAACTAAAAATCTCAAAGGTCGTGAACATTGACTCAAGAAAATCATGGGAACACCAAATCACTGATGCTAACAATAAAGGATTCCCTGTGAGCCTCATTTCTTTACATATTTAATCAATGCAATTGGTCGGTTAAGGACTTTGCATCAAATAGCACCAACAATGTTTTGATGTGAAATAAAGCTTTATTCATATATAGCTCCCTTATTATGCTTCCTATAAATAATTTGCAGGTTATGGTTCATTTTTCTGCTTATTGGTGCACACCCTCTATAGCTATGAATCCTTTCTTACACCTATCAAAATATTCTCTTTCTTAATGTGGATGTTGATGTGGTCAAGGTAATTTTTGTGTATAAACTATAGTGAGAAGACTCTTCCTTCTTGGTTTGGTGTTTATATAAAACTATTTACTCCATATTCCACCACAACTCTCAAATTTTCAATTTGTATATTTCTATGTCAGTGCTTGTAATTGGCAGAACATGCTACGCTAAGTATTGTCAGTGAATATTGTAAAGGGCTGCCACAAAAAACTATTTTCTAATGCAAAGAATAGCTAGAGTCAAATTTTTGTAATGTATACTCTCAAGAAAAAAAAATTGTTACTTTCAGGTCTTTTAACACAACTTTTACTTTTTGAGTTGAATATTTTTTTTTCCTCGAACTATTATAAAATATTATATTTCTTTCATTGAATTATAAAATAGTAATTTTTTTTCAACAAATAACATGCGAAGTATTTTTCATATGATAAACAAAATTTCATATAACTAAAATATAACTTTGACATGCAGTTTAATTTTAGAAATATGTTTTACTTAACTTTCATAAAATATAAATATTAAATACTTATAAGAAATTAAACACAATTTTTTATAATAATTTGGTGACAGAAAATATATTTATATTACTATAATTTTTTAATATTTTGTAAATATTTTTCTACAAATTTGTTATATAATTTTACAAGAAAAGTTTTTTTTTTCTATTTTCATACGAACTTTAATTAGTAGGTAATTTCTTCGTGTGTTATATTTTTTATAAAATTATAAAATTCACAACTTTTTCCTATAAAATTTTTTAAAAAAAAGTTTTGGGCAAAATATTTTACCAATAACAAATTTTGTAAAACATTATTTATAACAAAATTTATAAATATTTTCTAAGAAAAAAAATCTTAACCTTTATTTTTCTTCTCTAGAAGTTTTTATAAGGAAGTTTTATCTATACAAATTTATGGATAATAATTAAAGTGTGACTTTGGTGATGTTATAAAACGGTGACCTATAATAGGTAATATCTTTTGTTATCATTATATATGAATGGTTTGAAAGGACAAAAGCTCTGTGCATGATTCTGGAGTATCTATCACCTGTGTTAATTCATAGTTCTTATAACACTTTTTGTTCTACTGCTGTGTGCATTTTTATTATCTGAGAAGTTGTCTCCAAGTTGGAAATCAAAGCCTCTCTGGTGAATGAGACTGTTCACTTTTGGATTCCAAACCCAACTTTGGGGTCATGTGTGCTGTTTTCATGTCAGTACACACATATTATATTAAAATTAGGTTTCATGTCTTTTAACTTATAATAATGACATTATTGGTGATCAACATACAGTTAAGTGTGACTTTGCTAATGATATCAATTGGTGGCTTATAATATAATTTTTGTGGAGGGATTCAAGAGACAAAATTGTAACATAATTGTTGAGTGTAAGTACTGCTGTGCATTGTGTGGCTCTATCTATGAAGTTGCTTCCAAGATGGAAATCAAAGCCATTCCTACCTTTTTTGTTGATCAATGGAGGGGTTCCAGTGAACAAAATTGCAAATCCTAATGAGTCAAAAAAATTCCCCAACCCAATGTGATGATGCATCAACACAGTTCGCCAGAGCTGTACAGAAGACTTATTTTTTCATTTTTCTCTTCATAAAATAAAGCAAGTTGTTGTTCTTTTATCATTTGTAACATGTGTTTGGTGTGGATATGAATGGACAAGTTGTATTATAAAAGAATCTAAGTTCTTATTTTTGTTTTTTTATATTATTCATCTATAAAAATCACTAAATATTAATTTATTTTTAAAGCACATAAAAATTCATTAAGAATCTAAGTTTATTATAAAAGGGTATTTTAATGTATTCATTTTATTGAAATAATAATATCTTAATTTTTTTTTCTCTTAATATACGTCATGTTTTAAATCAATTGGTTTCAAATTCACACACCTTGAATGGTTGAATCCATCAATTAACTGATGGTTAAATAAAGATTAACTTCTCAAACGAAGATATCATTATTGGTAAACTTAAGAATGCATTTTTTTTTTAACAATTTTAATGGGCGCATTTTGCGTTTACAAGTAATCAGCAGGATCAAATAATTTAAAATTAAGAAGTGGGTTTCAAATTTTGAATTAAATATAAAAATATATTGGATCTAATCTAATTAAAATTAAAATTTGAATTAAATTTAATGATTTTTTAAGAATTAGTTTTTTAGTTTAGCTGAATGATTACAAAGAAATTTTACATCATCTCTCTTGCACCTTTTCTCATGAAACTTATTTTTATGTAAAATATAATTTTATTGAAGAAAAAATAGACACAAAAACAACTCTAAAATAATCTATAACATATAAACATATAAATATTAAAAAATATGACATATCTCTAAAAATATGTAAAATTTGAGAATAAAATCATAAAATTGATAAATTTACATATTAAACCAAAAATTTAATAATGACATTTTCTTAAATAAGGTTTTAATTGTATAGTGTAGATGAAAACTCGATTTTCTTACTGAATTAAAAAGATTCAAATAAAAGCATCATAAAAAAATATTTATTTCTTTTCTCTCCATAAATAGTTAAGCAACTAAATAGCTATTTAGTGCCAATTAATCTTCATTAGTGCTATGTCCTAGTGTTCCATTAGGAAGACAAAAGAGTACATTGATCTACTATTCTTCTTTCAAGGAATCTCTGAAAAAACAAATATTATTAGGAGCCTGACTTGAAAGGAAACATAATAAAAAGGCAAAAACACTTTCTTTTTTTCAAAATTGCTTCTTACTTAAACATAGGGGTGGCAATTAGGGTCTGGCCCGTCGGGCCGACTCGTAGGCCCGCGGAAAAAACGCGGGGCGAACCAGGATAGTGAGCCCGTAGGCCCACATAGGCTTGGCCCGCTTAGGTCTGCAGCTCGCGCAGGCTGGCCCGCAAGCCCGCATAAAAAAAAAATTTGCACTTGTATATATTAATTACTTTTTTATGGACTATTGTATTAACGTTTCAAATTCTTGTATAACTGGAAAAGACAAGTATTATGTAATTTTTAATGTGCTAAAATTTAAAGAATACATTGTGTATGTCATACTATGAATATGATGAAAATGTTGAATTATCAATTTATCATCTAATTTCCCAAAGTCTTTACTTAATTTTGTGAACTTCTTAAAGTTTCCTAATTTTTAAATATTGAAAGTTTTATCATAAAAATTAAAAAAAAAATTAAAAAAAAAAACAAGCCGGCTCGCGAGCCCGTAGACTAAGGAATATACGGGGCGGGCCAGTGTTTTCAGCCCGCATAAAGTATGCGGGGCGGGGCAGGCCAGCCCGCATCGCCACCCATACTTAAACATATTCAGTATATTCCTTTTTAGACTTCCATCACATAATGCTATTTCTAATAATGTCTTCTTTAAACGCTATTGACCAATTATATAAAATATTAATTAATCTTAAGATCCTAGTAAACCAAATTGGATATTTATTAAATACAAATTTGATTTTCTATAAAAGGTAAAAATTTAGTAAGCAAAAGTTACTACATCAAATATCATATAGTTGACCTCACAAAACATACAACAAGTTTAAGATAAATGTAAAAAATAAATTATGCTTCAAATCAAGGGGTGAATTGATTTAAAAATTGACTTGTGATTTAAAAGAAAAAATCCTTCTTAAAAACTCTAATTTAAAGAATGAAAACGATAGTGATTTCAATTAATCAAAGAAAATCATCATAATATAAAAAATAAAATATATATATATATATATATATATATATATATATATATATATATATATTGTTCTTACGATATTGAGATAATATCTCGTCAGAATTTCAAGACTTCTAAATAGATTTCTTCTCTAGATGTATTATTCATCCTTTGAGTTCTCGTCCTTTAAGTCAACATAGAGCTCTTTTTCGATGGTCAAATCTCTAATTTTAGTAATTAATGAAAATTGAGTTAATTATTTGGGTTCACGTGTATTTTATACTAATATTCTCATGACCATTATCTGACAACTTATGTAAACTTGATTTGATTATGGGCTTGGACTAAATTTATAGGCTTAGTGGTCCAATGGGCTTCGTGGACCTAGCTCAAATACCTACAACCACACACGACAATGATAAATACAACAACAAAAATTACAAAAACAGAAAAATATCACCTTGAGTGACAAATATTGCTTAAAAAATTATAGCATAAAACTAATAACACTTATGGTGATCTTGAATAAGAATATAATTCTTCAAGAAAACTTGTTTTTTTCTAGAAACACTTAAGAAACTTTCATAAACATTTGGAAATACTAGTTAATTGTGAAAATAATGGAATGCTTTCCTTTTAAAGAAGTTTGAAAAACATTGTTTGTTAAACTTAATTGATTATTATGTTATTAATGTACCTTATAAAACATTTTGAATGAGTATAGCCAATTATTATTAAGGGTGAATATATTTTTGGTTCTTTAACTTTAAGTGAAAATTAGAATTAGTCATTTTTCGAAACTTTGGCCTAATTTAGTCCCTTAACTTTAGAATGTGTGGATTTTGTCTTTTTAAATCCACTTTTGTTAAGTTTATTTGGTGTTTCAATCACGTTTCTCAGCTAACATTGAAGCGGAAATGTGTCAAATTGTGCAATTAACTCAAATGATATCATGAAACATGTTTGACATGTTAAATAAACTTAACAAAATTTGGTTAAAATGACTAATCCACACATTTCTAAAGTTGAGAGATTAAATTTAGCCAAAGTTTCGAAGAGAAACTAATTTTAATTTTAAGTAAAAGTTAAGGAACCAAAAACATATTTAACTCTATCATTAACTATAATTGATCATTTACAAAAAGTATAAATTTTTTTAAGATTATTTAACATAATTGATTAAAGTTTACAATAAAAATTTGTTTGTGAAATTCATGAAAACAAATTTTGACAAAGATTATTGTTCCTGCGGAAACAAATAAGAGATGTTAAGGACACAAATATCATCTTACCTCAATCCTCAATCTCTCGAGTTGGCTCCTCCTCGGCTTGCATATGCCATCTGTCGATGTACACAGTTTGGACCCTCGAGGGGTTACCTATGGAGAGGGCTTCGACGATTAAGTCAGCGAAAAGATTATCAGAAAGTCAAATCTCTTGATTAAGGGGTTAATGAAAGCATACCTTTAATTGTTGGGTCTACGTGTATTTATAGAGTTATTAATCATGTTTTCCCTTCTTGTGGGCTGGGCCATTGCTTGGGTCCTAGATGGGCCTGGGCCTAGCCCAGACCCTTAGTTAATGTTTGTTGGTACCAGGGGCCTTATTTGTAATATTGTAAGTCTAGAGTGGTCAACAATTGTCGTCCTTTCTGAGGTAAGCGGCCTAGGACGTTATGTGCTTTCGTTTGTCTGGTTACTGACTTAATTTCATATGTTGGGTTATCTGTAGGCGGGCTTGGCCGTGCGGTTTTATTAGTCTGCCTAGGTGCAATACAATTATCGATTATTATTTGAGATAATAGATTATTTAACGGATTATAAACTTAAGCCAATCAATTATGGTGATAAAAAAAAGGTAAAAAAAAAAAATCAGTTTTTAAGTGCAAACAATGGCGGATTATTATGGTAGCAGGGAGGGGACTTAGCCCCCCCAAAAATTTTGAATTTTTTTTTACGATATGTATTTTTATTTTTTTTATTATAGATATTATGTATTTTTATTTTATTTTGTTATAAATATTAAATCAAATATTTTATTTCTTTTATAAATATAATAAATAATACTAATAAATAATAAAATATAAAATCAAATATAATAAAGAATAAAGATTAAAAAGATTTATCAAGATATTTTATATTATTTGTCTTCATTATAGGTTGTGTTTTTCATAAATTGTTTTCACATTTCATTCTCATCTATTTTTCTTTTCGTTTTTGAAAAGAAAAAGATCTATTATTTTTTCTCTTATTTCTTCTTTATTCTCTTCCATCCT
>Ga0214542_1003169_pt1 | contig 33836 bp, 30 predicted proteins | sample CNSS1metaG_FD_160096 | JGI IMG/M metagenome (GOLD analysis project Ga0214542, IMG submission 160096) | Root nodule microbial communities from cowpea collected in UCLA plant growth center, Los Angeles, California, USA - CNSS1 | ecosystem: Host-associated > Plants > Roots > Nodule | place: USA...
ATTATGAAGACCACCAATTATGTATATTTTGGGACAATGCACATTAGAACTCAAAATAGTATTGTTAGCTTTGCAATTGTATATAATTATATATTAGATTAGATACTATTAGAGATTTTGGTCATTCAAAATGACTTTTTCTCTATGGGAATGTGAGAAGATTTTTGGAGCCAGTATAAAACTTTTTCAAGAAGGTACGTAGATTTTATAAAACATTTTCCATTTAAAATTATAATACAATAAATTCAAATATAACATTGTATTGAGACACTAAAAAAGTTGTTGGTTTCTTCATAATTAATGTTAATTAATTATAAAGACGTGTTGGAAGAGACAAATTTTGATCTTGAAAGTAGTGTTGAAAGAATCTGAAAAGTTGTTTTTATTCTCATCGACATCTTTTAATTTTTGGAAGATGAAAAGTATTTTTTAAAAAGTATAAAAACCATACCCAACAAGCCAAGTAAAAAAAAACAAAAGTCTTAATTTTTAATTTGGTACATAAATGTATTTAAAGTAAATAATTTTATTTGAATTTATTATTAATAAGAAATTATTAATTGATCATATTCAAAAAAAATGTGTAATATGTAATATTATTTTTAAAACAAAAATTAAAAAATAACAAATTTTGTTTATAAAAAAGGAGAAACTATTAATATTTATATAAAAATATTTGTTAGTTATCATTATGTATTCTTTTAATCTTAAATTATAAATCTTTTTTGTATTCTGAAATTTTTAAGACGTGGGACAAAGTCCTGGAAAGAGGAAGCAAACAAATATATTTCATTCAAGGATTTAACTTATTAAACTTTAATAAATATTTATTGAAGCATGAGCTTTATTTCAATTTTGTTTGTTGTAAAATTTAGAAAATTTAGATTTTACCTCGATTTACATTTATTTTAAAAATAAATTGTAGTTTATGATTTACATTTACTTCACTATTATAATTCTTGAACAGTAAATATTATTGTATCAAATAACATGAAAATTATATTTGAAAGTATTCACTCTCAAGACTGCGAAACATTTGAGTAAATATCGTGTAATATTTTGTAAATTCCACACCAAATCCTAATTAATTTATTGTATTACCATTTTTAGTTTAATTTATTTTAAAAACAATATTTACTTTCTCTAAAAAAAAACTTTATAAAGGTTCCTAAAATGTCATCTTATGATACTTATTGCTCCAAAACATTAATTATGAAGACCACCAATTATGTTTTTTTGGGACATGACACTCTCTTACTACAATAAATGAATGTTGTATCTTCCAATACATGTCTTCTCCAACACGTCATTTCCAACTTTTGTCACCATAATTGTTTTGCTCAAAGATTAAATTTCCTGCATTGATTTGTGTGCTTTTATACATCTACCAAACATAAACATTCTACCAAGATTAAATTTTCCCACATAGGTGTATGTGGTCTTATGTTCTTAACAATTGTATAAATGTTTTGCATCTTCAACAAACACCCACCATTATTCTTAAAAAATATTGATGCAAAGTGTGGTCTGTGAAGTGGTTTTTGGGCTCCCTCATTCTTCTTAAACACCCACCATATTCATCCATCCAAAAAATATTGCAAGTGTGGTGTGTGAAGAGAAAAAAAAATAGAAATCATAGAAGATGTACACATAAAACATAACCCAAAACAAAAAGAAAAACAAATAAATAAAAAAAGCAAAAAACACAAAAAAAAAACATTGAAGCAAAGAAAACTCCTAATAATAATAAAAAAAAACTTTAATGGGTTACACAAAAAGTAAAAAAAAAAAACCATATTCGAAGATGAAAAAAAAAACTTAACTTAAACAAATCGTAGTTGAAAAAAAAAGATTGGAGAAAATCATAAAAAAATAGTAAGTTGATTTTAATGCAAAGAAAAAATCTTAATAATGAAAAACTTCAACTTTGACAAATCAATGAAGAAGAACACAAAAACAATGAGTTGAGTATGATCCAAGCTGAAACTTAAATGGATTAAACAAAAATGAATAAAAAAAACAAACTAAAAATCGAAAATCAAACTGGTAAGAACAAAAGACATGGATGTGAGAAGACATGGATGTGAAAAGAAGAAGAGGTAAACTGAAGACACATCCTAATAAAATCTTACCCGTGAAAAAAAAAAAGACGATAGAAAAAACATTAAGTTTTGAAACTGAGATTTAAAAAATAAAAATGAAGAAAAATAAACCTTTTAAGAACGTTATTTGTGCTTGATAGTCATGCCTTTGGCTTTGAAAAGATCTTCAATTTTCTCCTTCTTGAAGATTTCATTCATCTCGAAAACAAAAACAAAGTTAAGATGTGAGAAAAGAAACCCCACATAAAAAACAACAACACATAAATGAAAAAAAAAAAATTAAAACTTTTAAAAAAAGAGGAGAATGATTTTAGTTCAGTAAAAATCAAACCTTTTACAAATGATCTTCATGGAGGTCATCAAGAATCTCAAAGCAAAAAATAAACCAAAATAAAATAAGATATGAGAATAAAATATCCATCGAACAACGAATCTGAGAAAAAAAACTCGATCAAATCAATATCGACAACAAAGAAAAGTAGATCTGAAAGCTAAATATTCATCAAAGAAAATAATAGAACAAAAATAGGTAGATCTAACAGAAAAATAACCATCAAACACAAAAATGATAGAAAAAAAAAAGATCTGAGAAGATGGTAGAAGAACGAAAACAAATGAGAAAAGATGATCTGAGAAGATGGTAGAAGAACGTAAAAAAAAAAGAATTTGTTACCTTCTTTTATTCGTGAAGGTCATGAGAAGTAGTCAGAACAAAAAATAACCCAAAAGAAAAGTAGATGAGTAAAAAATATCCATCGAACAACAGATATGAGAAAAAAAGCTCGATCCAACCAATGTCGACAACAAAGAAAAGTAGATCTGTAAGCAAAAGATTCATCAAACAAAATAATAGAACAAAAATAAGTAGATCTAAGAGAAAAATAACCATCAAACACAAAAATGATAGAAAAAAAGTAGATCTGAGAAGATGATAGAAGAACGAAAACAAATGGGAACTTGTTACCTGTTTCTTATTCGTGAAGGTGATGAAGAAGCTCTGAGACAAAAATAGCGATCCAACATTTCGTAAAAAATATATATGAGAAGATGGTAAAAAAACGAAAATAATGAAAATGAGAAGTTGTTACCTTCGTTGTATTTGTAAAGGTGCTGAAAAATCTCATAGCAAAGCATCAACCAAAAGAAAAGAACATATGAAAACAAAATATACATCGAACACCAGATTTGAGAAAAAAACCTCAATCCAACCAATCTCGTCATATAACAAAAGTAGATCTAAAGGCAAAGCGAAATCTGGGTTAAAATATAAGAAGAATATGAAGCTGAACAAAAAATGAAATTTGGGTAATCACACAAAACCTGGTCGCGAAGAAAAAATCAAATGACAGAGAAGAAGCTGAAACCGTACAACGAAACCTGGGTAAAAAATAAAAGAAAACATCGAATGTTTACTTGAATCAACTGAAATCTGACGGTGAACAATATTCTACTCAGTTCATGCATCTGAAAAAAATTCCAAAAAATATAAAATGTTAGAAAAATAGGAAGTCAATGAAGAAGCTGAAACAATACAACGAAACATGAGTAAAAAAAAAGATCAACTGTTCCCTTCAGAAACCTGTACAGAAACACATTGAGATCAAGAATCGAAAAAAAAACAAAAATACAAAGAGATATGAAGATGAACATTAGGTGGAGTCCATGGTGTTTCGATGGCCTGAGAAAGAGAGACAAAAATCAAAAGAAACTCGTGCAAGAGAGAATGAGAAAGTGAGAATGAGAAGAAGATGAAGCGTTTGAAGCTGTGAAAGTGAGAATGAGAGACGAAAAGTCAGAATGAGAGAGAAGAAGTTTAAGAGAGAGAATTGAATTTGTATTTTGAAAGTGGAAAGAGAGGAAAAAGAAGCGGTGGGATACGTGGAGAAAGTGGAAAGAGAGAGAATTTATTTATTTTTTTAATTTTTTTTCGAAGTGTCAAAAAGATGAGAGTATGACACATTAGCTTTTTTACTTTTTACAGATAAATTTTTTTGAATTGAAGTATGTGATATATAATATTTAATTGAAAAAGTTGTTATTTGGTAGTTCCCATTTATATATAGATATAGATTCCTAATATATCCAATTCAAGGGACAAAAAATAGAGAAAAAGTGCAGGAATTTTGTGGTTATATATTGTTTATCTCAATGATGAATATGACAATCTTAAATAGTTTATTGAACAAATGAAAAACTAATCGTCAATGGTTTTTCTCTACAATCGGAAGAATAAACCCTTTAGAAAAAAGTAATGACAAAGTCGGCTATGTTTTTTAAGTATGGAATTTATGTTGATCGCTAAAGGTTGAGATGCAATTTACCTTTTTAAAATAAGCGAATTATTGTGATGATAAGATTTAACTCTTCACTAGTTGGTAGAAAAACAAAAACTCATAGAAAATATGTGTGGACATTTTTTACGCAGCCCAAATTTAGTAAATTAGTATTCAATATTTATATAAATTGATGAGTATATATAAATTAGTATTCAATATATTTTTTTCAGCCCATTTTTATGACAATTTTTATTATGCGAATGTGATAAATTTTCATGATACATATATTTTAAAAAAATTAATAATTAATAACTAAATGTATATATTATTTAGTAATTATCACAATAAATATCGTTATTTTAACTTCTTAATTTTAAAATTTAAAATTTCAATGAAATTGGATGTTTATTATTATTTTTTTATCTATCCGCGTAGATTATGAAATTCAATCTTGACCTTCCATTACCACTAGACAACGGCAATGCAGCCTTCCCTATCCACTCAGCCACGTCACCGATCCGCGCACTACACACCTTGAAACAAATCACACCCGTCCATAACCAAAACGAAGTTAACGCTCAAAATTTCTCAGTCTTGGCGCACAAACCCCAATTTCAAAATCTCCCACTATATAACACTCACATCCAATCATATTTCCACAAGCCGACGATTACTGAAATCACCAGAAAACCCATTCAATTGTCAATCTAATTTCGTCATCTCAATGGCCCGTACCAAGCAAACCGCTCGCAAATCCACTGGTGGAAAGGCTCCGCGCAAGCAGTTGGCGACAAAGGCCGCCAGAAAGTCTGCTCCGGCCACTGGCGGCGTGAAGAAGCCGCACAGATTCAGGCCAGGGACGGTGGCGCTCCGTGAGATTCGGAAGTACCAGAAGAGCACAGAGCTCCTGATCCGGAAGCTCCCATTCCAGCGCCTGGTTCGTGAAATAGCGCAGGACTTCAAGACTGATCTCCGGTTCCAGAGTTCCGCCGTCTCTGCCCTCCAGGAGGCTGCCGAGGCCTACCTTGTTGGTCTCTTTGAGGACACCAATCTCTGCGCCATTCACGCCAAGCGCGTGACTATCATGCCAAAGGACATTCAACTCGCCAGACGTATTAGGGGCGAGCGTGCTTAATCTCCATCCTATCATCCCTATTGTGTAGATAATGTAGTTTGTTCCTTACTAAATGCTTAATCAATGAAATTATCGCTTTTTGGCTGCAAGTGTATCTTCCAATTGTGTACGTAATTAATTTAATTCTGAGTGTACTACTACCGTATTTAGTTGTTAAACATAGTTTATTAATTCAATTCACGAATGTAGACATAAGGCTGTATAAATTGTACAATTTGAAGTTGTTATAACAGTATCTTTGAGATTTACAAGGTTACAAGAGTGCAAGTTTTATGATTAGAATTGGAGGTTGAGTCCACTAAACTGCTGTAATTTAAAGTCCACTATTTGTTGTTAAATTGTAGGATTTGTTTAGAAGCCAATAGGAGTTTCTTTCAATTACTTCAACAATACTATTAGTCAATAGTACTATTGTATTTGATTGCTAGGATCATGATGGAAGCTTTGTGCTTGGTGGTTGATAAAAGCCTTAAAATCTCCGGATTGACATCATAGAGCTTCACGTGGCCAGCTTTCATTGTAGTTAGTGACTAAATGGGCTGATGTGTGGATGGTTCCCAAGTTGGTCTTATATCCAACGAATATCGCTTAATACTTATGTTGTGAATTTTGAGTATCACAATAGGAGAGTTCAACATTGTTCAAATCATACATTTATTTTATACTTAGGATCCTTAAGTATAAAATAGAATGTCTTGATGTATACTTCTTTAAGAGCTTAATAGTGTGTGTTAGTTTTTCAGAACAATTTTAGTGTAGATTGGATAATTAGTCCTTTAGTTGTATTTCCTCTTAATCGGTAGTTTTTAGACTAGTATAGTGATAATATAGAGTAGAATGGTGTTATCTTTAACTTTCTTAATTAGATTGCTTTTAGTTTAGATATTATTTGATAGAATGGGTTGTTTTCTTAATTTTTTTTTGTCTCTATACTAGCTTTACTATCTTTGCATTATTAGTTTTGTCTTAGTTTAAAAATTCTAGCACAGTCTATAGGGGTTTAAAGTAGTGTTAGTAGTAGACCCTTAGTGCAGATTTACTATCTCATTTTCGTTGCTATTTTGAATTTAGAATAGTTAATTCCTTTTATTGTTTTTAGAGTAGGATTTTATCTAGCTTTACTTAGTTAAATGTGAATTCTAGTGTAGAAATAGTTGCTGTTAAATGGGTTCTTAATTCCTTTTTATTCTTTCATATGTAGACTTTATTTTCTTTAGTTTTAGATAGCAGTTTTCTTTAGTTTAAATTGTAAATTTTTCTTTCAGTTCATTAGCACAACTGCAGTAGTCCTTATATTTTGTTCAAGAAAATGTCCTTTATTTCATGATGTGTTTCAGGTGTACTCAAAGTGAAAAGCAACCCCTGTTGGAGGTAAATACTGTAATTAAAGAGAGAAGAAACCGGGAGTTGACCTGCAATAGCTTAGAAGTTATAAGTTGCTGTGTTAGATGCTGATTGACCTGGAAAGGGATGGACCAAAAAGCTGGACCTGCTGTTGCAAGTCAGGGACTCCAATGGACAGTTTTACAAAACTGCAATAACCTCCTATAGCCAATTTAACAGCAGCTGGAAACTTGCTACTTGTTCCACCAAGAGAGGAAGTTGAACTGAATGGAATTGAAGTTGAGAGCTGGTTTGACCATTTTTCTCGTTATTTTTCACTGTTCCATTTGTGCATTACCATTTCTTCATTTTCATGCATTTTTGCTATGAGTTTGTGTTGTCTCTAAGCTTTGCATAGTTCCACAAGTAACCAGAACTCAATTCGAACAAGTTAGACGTATGAATTAAGGATTTAACGAAGGTAGTTAATTCTGTTAACTAGGGTTCTTAATTTGGGAATTTTCATTTTTCATGTTCTTATGTTAAATTTTCAGTTCCATTCCGTAATTATGATTGTTCTATAGTGCTCTCATCATTCATTCCACTTAATTGACCATTCATACATAGAACTCGCATCTCATACACGTAGATAGCCATGCTCTAGTTCATTTCTTTTTCTTTTCTCTGCTTTTTAGTTCAAGTACGTGATTTGCGTGTTTTGCAATAGTTTTAATCATAAGTTTTAGTTGCACTTAGGATTATTAATAGTTATGTACATTGCAAAATTCCATTCACATTCACATAAACATTTCATCAAACACCTTCATCACATTAGGTTTTCATCTAGGCATTTTATCAAACGGTTTGTTAAATTTGCTCTTTTGTGTAAACTAGGTAGTTTCAGAGCCTAGGTTAGTTTAGAAATAGCTAGTAAATGTATTACATACATTTATTTCATCATTCCATACACTAAATTTTCATCGAGAAAAATCAAGTTCATTTAGCATTGTAGTAGTAATTTTAGTGTATAGTTAGGCTGCATTCATCTTTAGTACACCAAATAGTGTGCATTTTAGGTAGTCTTATATTAGAATTAGTAAATTTCCTAAATTTCCTAACTCTAAATCACATTATTCACACTTTAATTGCTTAATTACTTGCTATATCCTAGGATTGCTACTTGGTCGACACTATACTAAATATTATTGTAGGGGAAAACTATTATTTGCATAGGCTTGATGCGACTATTTACACTCATTACTCTCAAATTTCTTAAGGGAAAGTGTTTACCGTACATTCTTGTTATAAAATTGCATTTCCATAAACTTGTAAAGCCTCTAACGTCTACCAATATGTCAAAAACAATCTTAGAATCAATATGACTTGATTTTGAGCTTGTAACATGGCTTGGCTAAGGGTAAGTCCAAAATGTTGTAGGGTTGTGAGTCCACAAGCAATGAAACAACGAAACAACATTGGCTAAGTGAGTGAATCCAAGTCAGGTTCATTTAGTACCACACCATCATCAACCAACTTTGTTGCTTTCTTTCTCAACTTTTTCTTTTCACTCTACATACAACTTTGTAGTTCTTATCATTTTTTAGTTTCCAACACTTATTTTTCTCTTTTCCTTCTGCAGTTACAACTCTTGTGCAAAACATTTTCAATTTCAAACACATAAGCATCGCCACACATGAGCTTCACACTCTTTTGACTTATTTCACAACTCTTAAATAAGGTAAATTTTTGGTTTATCTGGTCATAGCTAATCAATGAGGTGAAATGAACACAAGAAAATATATAAAGGCTCAAATCATGGGTGCAATGGTGTATGAATGTAGGTAGGTTGTATCAGGCTAATGTCTATGATAAAAATGGCCTATATCATGTTAAAAGTGTGTCCAAAACTTATGGTAACACAAAAGAATGCAACATACACAAGTGGATCACACTTGAAATCAAACATTTAGGTTGAAATCTCTCAAGGTATGTAATGTGTCAAAACTAGTGCAAAGTGTTAAAACAAGTGAGCTACTTATCCATCAATGAAAGGAATGTAAAAACTAGCTAAAAATCAATCTACTCAAATTAGAAATTCTACACATATTCACATTTCGAAATTGAATACCTATAATAGTGACTAAAACTGTAAATGAAAGAGTAAAAATGTAAAATTTGTGATCAACACCTATAATAGCGACTAAAACTATCTACACTTGTTCTAATAGAATAGAAATAACCAAAATTTGACTTAAAAGTTGATGCTTAAGAAAACTTGAAAAATTCACTTCTTAACCCACAATATTCTATTAGATTAGCCAAATAATTGCAACTGCACCAAGTGGTTTTAATTTAATTTCAGTATCATCAGGTGCATTAGGATGGTTAATTAGATCATCAATAATTCTCATAATCTTATCTTTTGAGCAAAAATTTGCACTTGAAGTAGTTGACTTTACTACTTTATCATTAACCAAGTCAATTGTAGCAGTAGATGCTTCAACTGCATCTTCCAATATTATTGGTTCTTCTACTGTACTTGGTTCTTCCATTGTATTATTCTCACAATTTTACTCTTGAAAAACATCATTTGTACTCATATCATCATTAATAAATAAAACTTTATATTCACATTGGGCAACATTATATCCATCAATATATATGTCAGTGTGAGAATATTCAATTTCTTCATTAGCAACATCTTTATTAAAATTAATGTCCATCAATAGACATATTACTATGAACATTATTATATCTATTAGTAGATATATCAATGTGATGTGATTTTGGTGTTGGTTGATCTAACATTTGAATCGTGTATCTATTTATATTAGTGCTCAATTGTTCCATCTTTCAATTCATGCTCCTTAACATTATTATTTCATCCTTCTGCTCAACTATTGTCTTCATAAGCTTGTTTAAAGTGACCTATCTAGCTTTGTCATTCATTAACTGACTTAAATTAACAAATATTTGTTTTGCTCTAATAGCCAACTTTAGAAGCATCTTTTCTATGTCATGACGAAGTATTCTAAATTTTGTAGTTTCATGAAATCTTGGATGGCATTGAAGGGTGGAGTTAATAGATACAAGTAATTATGCAAAGTTGTTACTTGCATCCTCCATCATGTCGTATAATACTTGATCATTTTCATACTACTCTTGCTCAATATCTTTCCATCGTTGATCAGCTCGCAACCTTTCATCCATGACCTCTAGTTTCTCTCTTAGTCCATCCATTAGTAACACAAATTCCTTATAAGATGGCCCATTGGTTGTTGCAACTTGTTGTGGTGCATGTTGTTGTTGAGAACCAAATGGAACATATGATGGTTGGGGTGGATATTCATAATATAGTTGTTGCTCATGGTATGGTGGTTGCTCCTATTCCAAAAAAGAGGATTGATGATATAAAATCATTTATTTGACATATAGAACCCACATATATCAAGTGCAAAAGTAGGCTTAACATTTTGTTGCTGATAACCATATGGATCATGTGGTTGTTGTGGATAGTAATTACAATTCATTTGAAAATCATAGTTTTGATTATTTTTATATGAAAAACTATTATAACATTTTTGGAAGAGGTTTTCTGAAAAGAAATAAGTTGAAAACCTGTTGAGTAGAGTTCCATGAAAGATATATTGAAAGTCTCAATGGACAATTTAAGTACCTTATCTTTCCTTAACCAAAGTGTTTTCCAACTAGTTTCACAAATTTTCCAACAAAATTCTTAAAACAAAAATCATGCTTAAAGAAAAAACTAAAGAAAATAAAATAAATGTTAGAAAAAAATAAAGAAAAAGAAGACGTTAGTAATAATGAAAATTAAAATCAAAACAATAAGAAAAATAAAATAAAATAAGAACTAAAATGATAAAAATTTTAATCGTGTTCCTTGGCAATGATGCCAAATTTAATAATGTTGTCATTGACGCGATAAAATTAATACTACTAAATTATAACAACTTTAGTATGTCTAAGATAGTAGTCAAGAAAATAGAAAGGGTAAAGTCAACCTTAAGTTGTTTCCTAACGAACACGAAATTGATTTTTAACAAATTAGTTCTTATAGAAACTATACAAAAGGGTTAATCAAATAAAATAAGAAATAAAGTTAGGAAAAAAATAAAAAGATATAAAACAATGATAAAAAAAATAGATTGATTTCATTGTTTTTTCAAAATAGGATTCATTATTGGTTATCTAAAGATTATTACTTAATTAATTATTGTTGTAGATTTGTAAATTAATGAATGTAAATTCTCAATTAAATTGTTGGCTTTCTCACTATTAACTAAAGTAAATTTTCAATTAAAAGCAAGAATTTTACAGATTAGTTATAATAATTTAACCAAAGTACATTCTCAAGTAAATTATGCTTATTAATTCTAGTTAAAGTTTTCATCTTTAATCAAAGTACATTTTCAATCATTGGCAAAAACCCATTCAATTACATAAAAATTTCTAAATATAGTTTGATTTACTTCAATACCTGATTCGTCTTTATCTAAATAGCAGGAAGTTGCCATAAGAGTACTTGCTGCTTTAGCAATATTCATTTCAAATTTTTTAAGTACTTCCTTACAATATTTAGATTGAGATATGAATGTTCCTTCTTCCATTTGCTTAATTTGAAATCCAAGGAAGAAAGTTAATTCTCCCATCATTAACATTTCAAACTCACCCCATTTGCTTAATTTGCAATCCAAGGAAGAAAGTTAATTCTCCCATCATTAACATTTCAACTCACCCTGCATTATACTTGCAAAGCCTTCACATAGAGATTTATTAGTTGATTCAAAAATTATATCATCAACATAAACTTGAACCAATAAAATATGTTCACCTACATTTTTAATAAACATAGTTGAGTTTATCTTACCTCTTTCAAAATCATTTTTTAACAAAAATGTGCTTAAGCGTTCATACCAAGATCTAGGTGCTTGTTTTAAACTATAAAGTGCCTTCTTTAGTTTATAAATATAATTTGGAAATTTATAATCCTCAAAACCAGGAGGTTGTTCAACATATACATCTTCTTTGATAAAAGAATTTAGAAAAACACTTTTGACATCCATTTGATATAATTTAAATTTCATAATAGAGGCATAAGCAAGAAGTAAGCGTATAGCTTCTAACCTTGCAATAAGGGCATAAGTTTCATCATAGTCTATACCTTCTTCTTGTTTGTATCCCTTTGCCACAAGCCTAGCCTTATTATTAGTAATATTTCCATCTTCATCCAGCTTATTTCTGAACACCCATTTTGTCTCAATGACTTGAAGTGATTCATTTCTTGGAATCAGCTCCCATACTTCATTTCTTTAAAATTGATTTAGCTCCTCTTGCATTGCAATGCACCATTGATCATCTTGAAGAGCTTCTTGAAAATTCTTTGGTTTAATTTGTGAAACAAAAGCTACATTCATACAAAATATTTATAGTCATGACCCCTTTTGAAATATCACCAATGACGTTGTCTAGAGATAGTCCTCTTGGTGACTTCCAGCATTTTTTAGGATCTTCAGGTTGAGGAGGAGGATTCTCATTTAAATACATTTCATCAAGAGCCTTCTGAATATATTTTTCATCACCTGCAGTTTTCTTATTTGACTTAAAAGAGTTCTCCTTGAGGTCTACAACTTCATCAAAGACAACATGCGTGGATTCTTCAACATTCAAAGTTTATCTATTAAAAACTCTATATGCTTTACTAGTAAGAGAATATCCCAGAAATATTGCCTCATCAGCTTTAGAATAGAAATATTGCCTCATCAGCTTTAGAATCAAATTTCCCTAAATTTTCTTTTCCATTATTTAAAACAAAACATATGCATCTGAAAATTTTAAGATAAGCAACATTTGACTTTTTGCCTTTAATTAATTTATAAGGAGTAATTTTTAAAATAGGCATAATAAACATTCTATTTAAAACATAACATGCAGTACTCACAACATCAGCCCATAAATACTTAGGAACATTATATTCATTTAACATTGTTCTAGCTAGTTCCTCTAAGGACCTATTTCGTCTCTACAACTCCATTCTGTTGAGGTGTCCTAAGTGTAGAGAAATTATGCAAAATTCTATTTTCATTATAAAAATTTTCAAATGACTCATTTTGAAATTTCCCACCATGATCTCTTCTTAAAATATTGATTTTCAAATCTTTTTCATTTTGAACCAATTTTTCAAAAATTTTTAAATGCTTTAAAGGCTTTAAAGTAAGAAAGAATGTCCAAGTAAGCCTAGAGTAATCATCAACAATAACAAGATCATAATAATTTCCTCCATAACTCTTAATCCTAGAAGGACCAAATAAATCTATATGCAAAAGTTCTATTGGCTTTGAAGTAGTTATAATATTTTTTGAATGAAAAGATGATCGTACTTGTTTTCCTTTTTGACGGGCAACACATAATTTATCTTTTTAAAACTTTATTTTTGGTAAACCAATTACTAAATCCTTAGAAATCAATTTATTCAAGTGTTCCATGTGAATATGAGTAGTTCGTTTATGCCATAGCTAAGAATTTTCTTCTTTAGCAACTAGACATGTTATATTACTAGATGATGCATGATCAAGATCAATTAAATAGATATTATGTCTCATACCTTTTAGAGAAATTTTCATAGAATTCTTTTGATGGATAGTGCAATAATCACTTTCAAAGATGACTTTGAGACCTTTATTGCATAACTGACTAATACTAAGGAGATTGTGCTTCATTTCTTCTACAAGTAGCACATCCTTGATCTCCAAGGTATCCCCTCCACCAATATCTCCAGTTCTAAGTATTTTCCCTTTGTTGTTATCTCCATATGTAACAAATCCTTGATCCTATCTTTTGAGATTCATGATCTTCCTCTTATCACCAGTCACGTGTCTTGAGCATCCACTATCAAGATACCACATTACTTTTCTAGATTTGGAAGTTAACTACAAAATAAGAAAAATAATTTCTTTAGGTCCCCATTAACTTTATTGGATCCTTAGGGTTAGAGACATACTAACTATCTAACAATAGGCATCCAAGTATACTTCCCATTCAGAACATCATAATGTTTATTATTGCATTTATTTGATGTATGCCCCTTTTTCATGCAATAAAAACAAGTAGCTATACAAGTATTTTTAGAGTAAGCAGTTCCTTTTTCTACCCACACTCTACGAGTTCTTTTAATTTTATTTTTAGGAATATACTTGTTTCTACTTAGATTTTTTTTTCTTAAAAACGTGTTTTTCAAAAGATTTATTTTCTAAATCATCTTAAGGTTGTTTTTCTAAAATCATTAAATCAAACATATAACTTTTGCAAGATGCACATTCAACTGTCTCAATTTCTCTATTTTCCAAAATTAAAATTTTATCTTTTAAGACCTTTTCTTCTTCAATAGATTTTTCAAGATTGCTTTGTAATTCTTTAAAATCACCTTTTAATTTTTTGTGAGCAATATCTAGTTTACTAGATTTAGCAAGCAATTCTTGAAAGGCATCATAAAGAGAATCATGATCATTTTCATTGTCAGAGGAGCTTACCTCACTGTTAGAGAGATCATTATTGACCATTAAGCAAAATTTTGCTTCTTCCTCATCAGATTCACTGGAGTTGGATGAACTTGAGGCATTATCTTCCCATGCTATGTATGCCTTTTTCTTGAAATATTTTCTACTATTCTTTTCATCACTCCTTTTTGAATTTTGGCAGTCTGCTTTTACATTTCATATTCTTGAATCAAAGAGTTCTTTCTAGCCCGTTTGACTTCATCAGTTCCTTCGTGAGTCACTCAAAGGATTCCCCACATCTCGCGTGCATTGGTGCAAACATAAATTTTGTAGAACTCATCAAGAGTTAGAGTAGATGATATGATGTTTTTGGGTTTAACATCATATTGAGCTCGCCTATTTTCATCAACAATCCATTGTGCAAAAGGCTTTGGTTCCTGCAGTTCATTAATAATGTTAACAGGAACAAATGATCATTCAAAACAGTATCCCAAATACCCCTATAAACTGATTCCAAAAATATTTGCATTCTAACTTTCTAGAATGGGTAATTTTCACCGGTAAAAAGTGGAGGTCTATTGATAGTTGCACCTTCAGCAAAAGTTTGGTTTGATCCTACCATTTTCGAAAAATTTGAATAACTATCAAAGCAAGCTCTAATACCAATTGTTAGTATCGCACAATGGAATGACTAGACAGTGGTCAAAAACCAAGAGGGGGGGTGAATTGAATTTTTATAAAACTTAATAGATTTAAAAAATTTTCTCAAAATTTTACTGATTAACTTACAGTCACAGTTACTTTAAATGCAAGTGAAGATAAATAAAGAGTTTAGGGAAGAAGATAAACACTGATATTTATACTGGTTCGGATCAAAAGACCCTATGTCCAGTTGTTAATCTCTTAAACAAAGAGATTAACTCTATCACTACAATAATCAAAGTACAAATATATTATAAAAGAGTAAGGATTAGAAAACACATCTCTTGAACAATCACAAAAAGATGAACAAAAACTCCCCCTAAGTCACACATAGGTTCACTAGCTTTCCTAGCAACAACACAACACTCAATCTTCTAAGGACTCACTTAGAAAAAGTTATCGCTCACTCACACTAGGCTTTTCAAAAGCTATTTTTAAGAATCTCACAAGAATTCTGAATCTTAAAAAGGTACTTTTGAAGTTGGAAACTGAGTTCTATTTAAAGAGGTTTTCGAAAGCTAAGTTAGAAATGAAGAGTTGAGCTGAAACTGCCAAAGATAATTAATTACCACTTAAGATAATCGATTATTCTAGTGGTTTTCGAAAACAAAGTTTTGCAGTGGTAATCGATTACCCAAAATGGCAATCGATTATCTCATATACGTTTTTGAACAAATAATTTTATAATTGTCAATGATAATCGATTACCAAAAATGGTAATCGATTATTTCGAGTTGTTTTTTAATAGTCAAGTTATAACTATCAGTGATAATCGATTATCATTCGTGGTAATCAATTATCTTAAGTGGATTTTCGAAAAATAAAAGTTTTGAGTTGGTAATTGATTATCATAAGTTAGTAATCGATTACGACATTGATTTTTGTGAAAATTTAGTTTTTCTCATAGGAGTTGCGAGCTGGCTGTTGCTCTAACTATCTTACAACTAACTAGAGAAAATTAAGCCTATTACAATAAAAACTTTAAATATAAAATGTATTGTCTTCAATATCTTCAAGTATTTTCTTCAATATCTTTTTCATCATCAAAATCTTTTTAATCAATCTTCTTCTTTTGTCAACATAGATAACTCTAGCTCTTCTTAAATTTACTTTGCCATGCTCCTTGTCATTGGACCCTTGGCTTGGGGTTTGGCATCACTTCTTGAATGTGCTTGGCCATGCTTCTTGTGATTGGTCTCTTGGCCAGGAGCTTTCCATCACAACCAATAATTATAAGTGGAACATGCAAAATCATTATCAAGATAAAACCACACCTCCTATGCAAAAACTTACATATAATGATAAACCACCTCTCTTGAAACCATAATTAGGTCATCATAACTAATTATCACTTAGAATAATCTATTATTCCATAGAGTTTCAAGTTTAGAAAATAATTTTGATTTGTGATAATCAATTATTGACTAGGATAATTGATTATTCTAGTGAGACAACACTTTTATACAAGAATTTTAAGAGTCGTCAGGGTATTTATGAGGTAGGTGCGATAGAGTTGTCTTCCACTCATTATTTAAATTCTTACTTACACTTAATTAATACATAAAACATATTTCCAAAGGCTCTAAATACAATTTTCTACAAGACTTCAAGATACATTTAGCATTCCAAGTATTCTTCAGAACTTAACCTCTTTCTTCATATATAATTTATCATCATCAAAACTTCCTCTTCATGATTTAATGTTGAATAACCACCTTGTCTTAAATCAATAAATATGAGTCTTACTACAACACATTGTATATTGTGAATAATAAGAGACCTTTAGTTTCATTCTATGCCTATTTTTTTACTATGAGGTGGGATGGAAGTAATTTTCATTATAAACACATTGTTTTAGTTTCACAAGGAATACAAAATTTGTGGCAGAATTAATTTTAAGTTTTTTTGTTGGGACAAGTTTTCAGATTTTACATTTTTTTAAAATTTATTTTAGACCACATTTTTAGATTTTAGCCCACACCTTTTGAAAACCACATTTAAATAAATATGACATAAAATATCTATAGTTTTAAAACTGTGGCCTTTAACTATCTATAAGTCACATTCATAAAAATGTAGCCTTTCTGTGTTTAGGCTATTGTTTTATACATGTGGACAAATTTACTATGGCTTAACCTGAAAAATTTTGTAGTGATTTCAATGAAAAGAAGAGGACAAAAATCATGAACTAGAGGAGACAATGTGCAGAAAACGTAAACCTATGCAGAAAATGTAAAAAACCCTAAATAGGTGTTGGCCAAGATGAAGAAAAATGTTAATCCACTGGTGGTTGCTTTAAGGGCTTTCCAATAGTCTTCAAAAAGGCACCAATAGTAGACTAAATGGAGAAGAAAGGTTCTCTCCACCTAAAAACCTAAGGAATTCATGATCACATCACACAAAATGTATAAACTTACAAGATGGCCACTTTGGGCTGCAAAATTACATAAAATGCCACTAAGCTAAAATAAAAGTTGGCCCATAACCAATACTAAAGTGGAAAAGACAAGCTTATGTGGCATTGATGTAACGCTCCTCTCTTTAGCCTAAAATTAGTGTCCAATCCAAAATATGCTTTCCAAAAAAACTTGATAATCATTAAGAGACGAAAATTAAACCAATTAAATCCAAATTAGTAAAAATCTTGATTACTGGCTCAATGAAGTCGAATGAGTGAAAATGCACCAAAGATAAAAGATTAAGCATTAAACATTCCTTAAGATGGGTACGAAAAGGCAAGTAAATAGGGGAAAATAATAGCTCATCATCGGGCCTTTAGTCATGTTAGACTTTTCTGTTTGGCTTCCTCCCGTATCACTTATTTGTTCTTCATATATCACTACAAAAAAATTTGTTAAATACGGCAGTTATTTGGGGTATAAAATGGCAGTTTTGACTTCCATATTTTGCGTGTATGACATGTAAGACCCACTTTTATTGAGTGCCCTAATGTTAAGGGCTGTCACACTGTTGGGCCTAAAGGGTTGGCCCATAGGATATCAAGGCCCCTAAAGCAGCCAAGGTCCCTCAATTGTAAGTCATTTTGAAAAATCAGTGTCCTAACTCACCCATTTTCTCTCCACATAACCTCTGCTAAGGTTTAGAGATCTACCCAAGTTCAAGTGAGTTCAACCTCCGTCTCCTGTTCATGTAAGTTAGTTCTCGAACCTAGCCTTTCTAAGTTGTTTTCATGGTTTATGTCGGGACTCACTGTGTGAATCCAATCTCCTTTGTCGTGCCACTGTTTCAGTTCATAGATTTGTCCTTGGAGCTACTGGTTTCGCTAGCTTAAGAGTCGAAGTCCAATATTAGCCCTTTTCCAGGTAAGGGAAGCTAGGTTCTTTTTCGCGTTTTTGAAACATGTGGTTTGTTTTCGTTTCTGTTTTATGCTTAAATGATTGGAAAACGTTAGTTTTGGTATATTTCTGAGTTAGGGGTTCAAATATTAATGAAACTATGATGTTTGACGTCATTTCTCGTATTCTGATGCGTCGCACAGTCGCTGGGCGAGTTCCTTGGCTCGCTGGACGACTGCTTATGTTTCTGACATGCGCAGTTTTAGCAAAATTGACTTTTCGAACTCATTAACCGTTGGATTGAGCTCAAATTTTGACATGTGGTTCATAATATGCTATTTTATGGTTTGACCGGTTGGATTGTCGATTAGATGTCTCTAGCTTGAGAAATGTGTCACGCATTACTGCAATGATTTTGGTTTCGTGATAATCAATTTTCTTGGGAATTTTGGTGTAAGAATTATGGTTGTGGGTTGTGCTTGATTGTATGGAATTGCAAGTACTTAAACGTTGACACTCATTTATTTGGGATGAATACTATTTTGTGATATATGTATGTCTTGGTATGCATTTATAAAGTATGAGATGAATGAATTTGCATGAGTGATGTGATTCATGGATTGTGAATGATGAACTTGGATAAATCTTGGCATGCGATTTGAATGAAATGGTTGGTTATATATGTGGTCATGAATTTGGTATGAACAATAATGTTACATTGATGGCATGATATTGGTATGAGGTGAAGTTCTATATCCCCGAATTGGGAAGAATGAGATGGTATGAAATCAACATGGAATATGAATGAGGATGGGTTACAAAGGATGGAGTGAGGTGTTAAATGCATGATCAATATTATTTATTTGTTTGGAATGTGATTGGTATGTTGTCAGTACGTAAATCCACGAGTCTCTAGGTGAGACTTCCTGGTCGTGCTTCAGTGGTCGGGACGTAATTCCATGGCCCTTGTTAGTGGGTGTCCATGGTGGTGCCCCATCTATATAACTTAGTAAGGATTCAAGATAAGGATTGCATCCTGACACTCTAAGGAGTCAGTTAGTCTCACTTAGAGCGGACTGACTCCTGTGGTGAGAGTAGTAGGAGGCCTAAAACTAATCAAGGGCTAACCTTGTGTGTGAGGGAATTGATTCATTGTAACACTTGTAACACATAGCTCGGGGGTGAGCAACTCGGGGGTGAGCAGAGGTATCCACCACAAGTGCAAGCATCCGCTGAATCCGATCAGGTTATATGTATCCGGATGAGTCGAGTCGAGTCTTAGTGTATTGATTTGAAGGTCATAACATGCTTAGATGATCTGTGTATATTAGACTGTGAAAGTATATCTGATTGCATGATGAAATCTTTTTGGCTCTAGCTTACCCTTTGCTTGTTTGATTGCCTTGTATGTTGTTCTTCTACCTTTGCGATGATCATCATTTTATTGATGGGAGCAGATGCGAGAGGTACTCGTGGTCAACAGGGGGAGATGATTCCGCTGCATAGTCTACTTGGGCTGGATTCATGTTTTATTTGGGCTTTTCTTTAGGGCTAAGGCCCGTGTATTGTATTGTCCCTAAGGCTTTTTTTTTGGAATACTGGTTATCTCTTACTCCTTTTGGGTTGTAGGCATTGTAGTGAGCTTTAGTATTTTCTTTTAAGTACCTTGAATAACTGTAAGGAGTGACCTTATACTCCGCAACTTGGCTCTTTATATTATCCGGTGTAAGATTTCATTTAATTATGTTATTATTTAAATGGGATGTTACATGACAGGTGCGAGTGCCGCCATATATCCTGCCGCCACAATGAATAATATGGCGGTCTTGGACGAAACGCCGCAATGCCCGCCATTAAATGCATTGCACAAATTATGGCAATTTGAACCGCCGTATTTTGTGCGCAAATAATGGTAGTTAAAATCGTCTTAATTTGTTTATTTTTAAAGAATTGTCATGCAAAATACAACACCTAGAAATGCCATTAGTTGTACTGTACGGATGCGTTATACGACGTTTCAATTGCCATAAATTGAATGTGATTTTTTTTATATTATTTTTATGTAACCTACTTTTCATTATTATTGAACCTGTTTTCCATAAAATTAAAAAAATCACAAACAACATCTTGATCTATAATACTTTCATTCATAATTCATATTTCATATTTAAAAAGTTGATATTACGAAACACCATCCAAAAGTTTTCACATTGAAAACAAAAGCCAAAAAAAAAAAAAATCTAAAACATTATTATAATACATTTTGCTAAATTTCTATAGCTATGTGCCTAACTTGTCTTTTCTGTCCTGCTTGATCTTCTTATACTAATAGGTGATGGAGTACCACTTCCAACATCGGGTACCCGGAATAAAAAAAATTTATAACTTATTCAAATTCACATGTGTATTATAATAAACTTGTGTAATTTGTTAAATAAACTATTAAGTTTTACCTCATTAACTGAAGTATGTACCAAACCAACAGGCATAACAGCAAAATGGTCAGGAACGTCATCTCTAGAAGCAATGTAGGCAACCAATGTTTGCATTTGGTTTTTGAGAGTTGTGAGCTTATTTTCCATGTTTAGAAACTTCTCATCTGTATTTGTTGATGTTGCACTACATGAAGCAAAATTCATACCATTTAATATTATAGTGGATTGCTTAAATGCAAGAGTGGGACAAGCTCCATGTGACAATCCTCTGACCCGACCTGGATGCTCCTTACCAAATATGAGACCAATCAGATCATTTGGAGATATATTTGATGCAATCTCTGGGTTATTCAACATTAGCTCATCTATTTTTTCCTGCATTAAATTGGAAGTACAAAAGACCACCAAACAAACAAATTATGACGACTTAAAATGATAAACTAGTACACCAACAATTAGTTCAGACACAAATAAGAAAATTGAAAGTGATCATATAAGTTGAAGTACTTGAAGAGAAAGGTGTCCAGACTCAAATAAGCAAACCAACAATTAGTACTCGGCCGAGTTCATCATTTATCACCTTTAGACGGGTATACCTTTTAATCTACCTCATGTACAATAGGTGAACTTGATAAAGTCACAAAGGGTTTTGGAGAAAATGCAAATCTTACTCCTTATTCTACATTGATTAATAAGACTTTTATAAAGTGCTCTCTAAAGGAACTCTGAATAATTTATGCATTTTCACCTCAATTAACTAATCCTAACAGGTTCATTATTTTAACTATGTATACAGATTGAAGAACTGACACAAAATCAGCAAAGCAGAAAAATAAATTTAATTCTATGCAGTTTGTAAAAGGGTTTTAAATGGCAACAAAAACCATGCACTCATTGTCGTTCCCATACAATATACTCCATTTTCTTCTAATCCCAAACACCAATTCCTCCAATTATCGCCACTTCCCACTAACTCTGCCTCAACTCCTTTCCCACTGCACTAAACACAGACCAGAACCCTCATTCCAGCACCAAACAAATTTCAAACAAACATAACAAAGAGATGAAAAAAGGCATCAGAACATTGAATAGGCAGATTTCAATCAAATAGATTTTAGAAACCCATATGCTATGCTCACTATAGCTCAAGGATCATGATATCCTCTCAAACCAATAAAAACAGATTTCAAATAATCAGTTTTCAAACTAACAAACTATTGACATACTCAAAGTGTACTTCATATTAGAATGCCAATCATTAAATATACAATTCAATGTTTCTGTAGCCATGGATTATATGCAAGCGGTACAAGAAATAGAGAAGACAAAACTATGCAGTTAAGCTTCACCACCCTGCAATTAAGAGCTCAATTATGTGAAGAAGGAAAAGCAAGAAATAGAATAAAAGTATTCAATCTCAAACACTAGTCTACAAAGAAATCTCTATTTTATTCTTATGCATACACGAACTTGAACACTAATTGAACTTATACATTCAAAATACACATTTGGAGAAAATAAAAATAGTACTAAGGAACTGAAAAGTGAAGTTGTAAGATAGCAGTTTGAGCAAAGGGAACCAGCCACCAACTACAATATTGTTTTAACCATCACCATGCACTCAAAACAAATTTCAACCAATCAAATTTCATATTATAAAGGCAATAATTAAATAGACAATTCAATAGCAGCAAGAACAAATTTACCCCAATCTCCATAGCCTCCTCATTCACATAGGTGCCATTTTTCCTCTTATGAGTGATCTTCCACATTTTAGCTCGCCCAATGTTCCTACCAATCTCAATTTTTTATATGTTTTGAAGAAAAGTAAAATTAGCAAAAAAAAAATATAATAGCACATTATTTTTTAGAACAAAATATAAGTAAAAAAATACCAAATTATCCCTTCTTCTTGACAAAGCCATAGCACCACCAGTGTGAGGAATACTTTGTTTTTTCCTTATTTCTTTATTTCTATTACATAAGTCCTATAAAGTAGAAATGAAATTAGTTTTTCAAATTTAAAGAGATGGTTACTTTAAATATAACAATTAAATTTATGTACCATTGTGGAAGGCTTTAAGCGATACTCAACAAATAAAGCCCATTGATCCATGCTAACAAAATCTGGAACATTCTTAATGAGATCATTTTTGCTCAGAAGTGGGTTATAAAACTTATTCCAAAGCTTGCACCTGTACTCCCTCCACAATTTTCCAATTCTAAATATAACATCTCTTTTTGCCAATTCTTCATTAACCTTGAAAATAAATTGAGACTTCAAATAATACAAGAGTTAGTTTAGGTCCATTGAATAAATTAAATAAGTATTTAGATGGTGAATATAGGTTGTTTTACCTTCAATGTTCTCTCCCATGCATTGTCCTTATATATATCTGGCATAGCTGACCAACTCTCAAAACTTATAGGGAATAACACACTATTTGATGCTACATGTCCACAAACTCCTACTAGTAAACCCGATGCCTCTCCAATTGCTTGATATCTATCGTCATAGTTGACCACCACACGTAATCCAACGAGCAAGTTGTGAACATCTTTAACCTTGACCTTCAATGATTGAGTATGTCCATGCTTATCTATATAAATTAAATACATTAAAATTGAATAATCTGTCTAAAATAATCATTATACTAAAATAAATTTTTTTACCTATAGCATCAACAAACCAATAACGGGCTAAGTGCCTTCCTATTTTTGGTTGCACTCTTTCAGTTGCAGATTCAGATGTTGGCACACTTGTTTGTTGTCCACTTTGTTCACTTGCTTGTTCTCCAGTTTGTTCAGTGGTTTGTTGTCCCATTTGTAAACTTGTTTCTCCTATTTGTTGACTTCTTTGCTGTCCAGTTTGATGACTTGTTTGTTGTCCTATTTGTTGACTTGTTTGTTGTCCAGTTTGTTGACTTCTTTGTTGTCCAACATGTTGATTTGTTTGCTGCCTAAGTTGTTCACTTGTTTGTTGTCCAGTTGCTTGTGCATGATTTGATTGCAACTGGTTGCCCACGGATAGCTCTGAAGTAGTTGATATGTGGTGAACCTCAGGTGTACCAACTGCTGACTTAAGCAGGTTCCTTATCCTTTTTTCTCTAGGCATACCTGCACATAGAAATTAAACAATAAAATAAAAAATAATTTATAAAAAAGATACATGTATAATCAAGATATATAAGGTACAATCATACCAAAGATTTATTATTACTCAGACATGGAATCATTTTCATCAAGTTCATCAATAAGATTTTCATCATTTACTAAATCATCATCATCATCACCCCTAAATAATGCCAATTGTTGAGAGTCACTGAAGAATTGATTTAAGTCTTGTTGTGGACATGGTTCAACTTCACATATTTCAGTATCTTCTTCCATATCATACAAGTCTCGTGGTTTCAAATGGATAACAGTTGTCCAATCATTATTAATCTCATCATTGACATAATACACCATTTCAGCTTGTGAAGCTTCAATGTACAGATCATGCTCCTCACGATCACCAATGTGAATTAATCTTGAAAAGTTAATACAAGTGAAACCCCATGGATCCTTTCTAAACCCATTATCTTTGGTTGTGTCAGCCCACTTACATTTGAACAATGTAACTTTAAAATGTCCATAATAATTGAGCTCAATTATATCTTCTAATTTCCCATAATATGCCAAATCTGCATGTCTTATGTTTTGGTCTACATTACTTGCAACACACGATGTTGAAGAAGTTAAGAAAACTCCACTATTTTGGGTTTTCAACCCCTTCTCTCGACTTATAGTTCTAAATTTGAATCCATTAACATTGAAGGCAGAAAATCGTCTAGCATGTGGTGTTGGACCTTGAGCAAAATACTTGAGATCATTTGACACTGTACTTGAAATGTCTGGGTTATTAATCTAAAAAAAGAATAATTCAATGTGTTAACATATTTTGAAAAGTAAAAGTTAATTTTTTAGTATATATTATACATACCCTATGGGGAAACCAATCTCCAAAATCCTTATTAACTATTTTTTCTATCTCTATATTTGAAATCCTCCGCCCTCTATTCCGCCTTCGCAAATGATCTTTAAATTCCCTATCAAAAAAATTCATAACACATTACTAATAATGTCATAATGAAACTATAATTATGTTTATAGTTTGGGATAATACTCACTCAATGTATGGCTTAACATGAGGACAATTGAATAACACATATCGATGGGCTTAAGCTCTCTCCATGGTTGACAACTCAAAGGTTGAAGAGGCACTTACTACTCTACCAATTGGTGGAAATAAGGTACTTGGTTGTGACAAATCTGTATTACAACAATCATCAACATGTGCAGGCCTATTAATTCTTGTCTCCATCCCTTCCATATATTGAGAGCAAAAGGTGAGAACCTCTTCAGCTAGGTATCCTTCAACAATAGAACCTTCAGGTTGTGCCTTGTTTCGAACATAGGATTTTAAGTGTCCTAAATATCTATAAAATGTTACCATAATCAAGACACTAAAAAATTATACTACCCTTTTATAAAATTTATATGTATGCCAAAAAGATTTACCTTTCAATGGGGTACATCCAACGATAATGTACTGGACCTCTAAGTTTTGCCTCACCAGCTAGGTGACATGTCAAATGAACCATGATTGTGAAAAAGGTAGGAGGGAATAACATTTCCAAATGACGAAGAGTTTCAATCATGCGAGTCTCAAGTTTTTCAAGATCTAGTACACTTAAGTTTTTGCCACATAATTGTCGGAAAAAAGAACAAAGTTCTACTATCACTGCAGTAACATTGTTTGGTAAAACTTTACGTACTGCAATAGGTAATAATTGTTCCATAAGAATATGACAATAACGACTTTTGAGGCCGAATTTTTTCCAGTTTTCAAGTCAATACACCTTGAAATATTACTTGAGTATCCATTTGGCATTTTCACATTTTTCAAAGTTTGCAAAAATATTTTTTTCTTTTCTTTTGACAATGTAAATAAAGTTGGCCGAAATCTTCCTTTATCATCTGCCCAAAGTTCCTTCCTTATACCCATTTCTTTAAGAACCTTTCGGGATTTAAGATTGTCTTTTGATTTCTTAGGGTCATTAAGTAGAGTGTACAACACATTGTCACAAACGTTCTTTTCAATATGCACGACATCTAGACAATGGCGTAACAAATTGGTCTCCCAATAAGGAAGGTAAAAAAATATACTTCTCTTTCTCCATTGTTCTGCTCCAACAACTTCGGCAACATTCTTTCCACAACTTCTCTTACCTGTATCTGTATGTTCGATTGGTTTTCCAAATGTGACACTAATACCCTCTACTTGTTTAAATATGTCTGACCCTGACAATGATGTTGGTTCATCCCTTAATTCATTTCTTCCATTAAAAAAATATCTACTCAATCTGAATCGATGTTCTTTAGGTAAAAATCGACGATGTCCCATAAAACTGTATTTGCCTTTGTATAGCCAACAAGAGTCAGTGTCAAAGTTACAAGTGGGGCAAGCAAGACCAGTGTGCGTGTTCCATCCAGATAAATTTCCAAAACCAGGGAAGTCACTAATTGTCCATAACAAAGCCGCTCGCAATGTGAACATTTCTTTTTTGGAATAATCAAATGTTTGAACTCCATCAAACCATAACTCCTTCAATTCTTGGATGAGTGGTTGTAAGTATACATCAATGTCATTTCCAGCCATTTGTTTCCCAGGAATTATCATGGACATGATAAATGAGGTTTGCTTCATACACTCCCAAGGAGGGCGATTGTATGGGATGAGGACCACTGGCCATATACTATGGCTTGTACTCATATTTCCAAAAGGGTTGAAACCATCAGTAGCTAAACCCAATCATACATTTCGAGGATCATTTGCAAATTCTGGATGTAATAGATCAAAATTTTTCCAAGCCTCAGAATCTCTAGGATGCCTAATCAATCCATCTGCATTACCCTCTGATGCATGTCATGTCATAGAATCAACTGTCTTAGAACACAAACAATCTTTGCAATCTCGTCTTTAATGGAAAATAACGTAAGATCTTTGCATATTGTTTCTTATCTTTATCTTTCCACTTAGAGGTTTTGCATCGTTTACATTCTTCTAAGCCTTCGTTTTCCTCACTCCAATATAGCATACAATCTTTTGGGCAAGCTAGTATCTTGACATAATTAAGACCAAGTTTGTTGATAACATTTTTCGCCTCATAGAATGAGTTAGAAAACTTAGCATGTTCAAATGCATCCTTTAGCAAGTCTAGAATCATTGTCATTCCTTTGTCACTCATTCTACACATGCATTTTATATGATACAACTTCAACATGAATGATAACTTAGAATACTTTGCACAACCTTCATATAATGGTTCATTATTGTCTTTCAAGAGTGTATCAAAGTTTGTGTTGCCTTCATTTTGCTCCATATTATTGTGCACACCATCGTCTTCAATAGCCCCATCAAAATCATTCACATCTTGCCCCATAAACCCAAAGGCATCGTTCAACATGTCTTCCATTGGATTTTGAAATCCTGAAATATCTTCAACCACATTTGCACTTGTAGTAGCCACAACCTCACTTACACTTAGTCCTTCACCATGCAAATACCATGTTCTGTAGTTTTCAGGGAAAGGTCTACATGTTAAGTGTTCTTGAACTATATCCCTAGTTTGCCATTTTTTGAAGCCACACTTTGAACATGGACACTTAATGGCATGACCATTACCATGTTCGAAAGCAAAATTCAAAAAAAAACCTTCAACCCATTTGTGTATTCAATGGTGTTTCGTGCTTTACAAATCCACGATTTATCTATTGGCATGACTACAAAATAAACGCAAAAAGAAAAGAATTAATTATTTAGGAATAAGATCATACAAGCAAGAGAAAAAGAGTATTGCACTCAAATCAATTAAATGAAAGAAAGTTAACTAAAAAATTTAGTTAACACGGTGTCTTCTTCCTGTTTTGCAATATTGGTTTTGTTAGACTTAATATAATGAAAAATGTGCTTCTGGTTATGGTGCCTCTCTTATATGAGATTTTTAATTGCATTTATTTTCTGAAATTGAACTTTTTTTAATGTCTTTTCTTACTTTTTTTAGGTTTATTTTGCTGATAGAGCATTAAAATCATTCCCAGGAAGTGTTGAAGAATAGGAAGCACTAGATTCCACACCCCCTATTTTATTAATCCTTTGGTCTACAACAAATGAGATGTAATACAAAAGGTTGGTTTGTGATTCTTCTTGCTTTGGATTCACTATTTGAAAAGGAAAGAAATGACCAAATAGATTATATTTATCACTTATCATCATGCATTCATCACTTTTATTTTCATGTGACAGATATTGTGATCTATTGCAGACAGTTTCATTGGTTTTTAGAGAGTGCTTCCAGTGTTCAACTTATCTTGTAGAATAATAATTGCAGAATGGAGTCTAAAGAAGCATAAAGTGTTATTTTAAATTTGATGGATCTTGATAAAGTGCCTAACCAACATCCTATTAGAGATAAACAAAAAAGTGCTTTCTAAGAATTATGAACAGAAAGTTGCTTCCATTGGTGTCAAAAAGAAGCGCTCATCTCATCAAGGAATGAATACTAGTGAAAAGGAAAAATCTGAGGATGGTTTAGAAGTGTTCAAAGCACTCAAGCGAAGTAAGCATCATAACCCATCAAAAACAAATGGGAAAGAGAATCCTAGTTCTAGTAAAAATTCTGATTTGGCTAGTGGGCTGCTAATAGATATTTTATCCTGAAAGCATGAAAGTATTTCCTCAAAAGTATTTCTTGGTATCTGATGCAATAGTTGAGGTTGTTGACTGGACAAATAGTCCAACCGAACATCAATCTAAATCAATAGCCTTCACTTTATCATAAGAAATTGATTGTTTGAATCAGACTTCATATGCCTCAAAGCAACATGTTTGTCCTTCCTTACTAAAATTGATTAGGATTAATATTTTTTCCAGTTAGATGTATATTCAATCAATCATTTAGGTACAAGGAACTTTTAGGGTTGTTGGTTCTAGTTAAGACACTAAAACCATTCCCAAGCCCACAACTGTGAAGCTAACTATTTGGGAACAACATGGATCATACAAAATAAAATGAACAAAAGTAGACAATAAAGGTAAGTAGATAAAGTTTATAAATACAAAAGGAAACATTGACAATGTTTAATTAATAAAGTTTGATAGGGAGTAAATCCAATAAATTACCTGGATAATTGTCTTTGACGTAATAAATGATTTTTTTTCAATCACAATAAAATCTGCATACAAAATAGTCAAAAAAGTTTCACTAAATATTGTTTCTAGTTGTACACTATAAATTACAAGTATAAACAATATAGGAAGCAAAAGAACACAAAAAGCAAGCTAGTGTTAGCACCCATGAATACCATTTTATAAGATTGACAAAGGAAAGATTTAGCAGGCACACACATTAAAACTTATCAATATAATATTAATCATGACAATCTCAACCAAAGTTATGATTTAAATAAATAATGGAATGATGCATGCACACACCATTATACTGGTTGGTACATACTCATGAAAAAAAAAAATACTAGTTGACACTAACCAACGAAGTACTGTCGAGATGAAAAACCTAGGATTAAAGGTAAAATCCATTTTTTAAATCACAATTATGAGTTTCTTGTTAAATCATAATCATTTTCATATATATATATATATATATATATGTATATATATATATATATATATGTATATATATTCATCTCATTCATAACCCCCTAGGATTCCCTGAAATCTTCATATTCAACAGGTAAAGATCGGTATAGCAGTAACTCGGTAGTGTCTGCAATATAGGACACATTATGAAAGTGAATATCTAACATGGAACTATTAAATTCAACATGATGACAATGAGAAAAACGTATCATCCTTATTAGGAATCATCCAATCACTACATGGTAAAAGAGATACCTTTCTCCACTTCTCACTATAGCCTAGAAAACCCTTTAAACCTTCTCAAATGTAACTAACAATCTACTAATTGTAGTTCATAAATATCATAGTAAATAGAACAAACAAAAGTAATTAATTCAATAGAAATTCAAAAACTGATGAAATGACTATACTTCAAAGCCTCTCTCATCTTCCAAACATTCTAACGTGTTTGGTTTTTGATCCAAGCTTCAAAGGGACGTTGAAATTACTCACATAACATTGGTTTTCGATGGAAAAGAAAACAGACCCTTGTTCCTTCTCCAGACAAAAAATCACAGAATGAAAACTATTTATCTGAAAGGTAAAAAAACACATAACAAGAACAAGCACCATATTTTTACAGCCATTGAATCCTTACTTCCACTTCTGTCATTTCAAAATCCATTACATAGACATTCACATGACTAGTCTTAGAAAAGTCAAAACAATACAAGATTAGATTCTTTGGTGCTTTCAAAATCCACCAGACACAGGATAAGTTACCTTATAAAAACACAACACTAGACCATGGGGCCTTATAAAAAATTAACCCAGTTTCTTATTTCATCCAAAAAATACCAACCTCTTCCAACAGTCCACAACAAACAAAATCCGTTATAGATGCTAGAAACCTAGTATTAACCATGATATCAACAGCCATAAACATCAAACAAAAGCGCCAAAACAAAGCATCTTCATGCCTTCTGGCAATCAAAATCACAACTTTTATGTTTCCCACTAATTAACCCAATAATCAGAGCAAACAATAGGAGTCGCACATTAGTCACTAATCAAAGTGCAAACCAACCAAAAATGAAATCGTAATAGAGGGAAAGAAGTGGAAGGACCTTGTCCGTGCCGGAAATGAGGAAATGTAGAGCGAATGCTCTGTGGCGGCTGCTAGTGTGCTCGATTGGTTGAGGGTTTGGGCAGTGGAGAAATGGCTCGCGACGAAACCCTGTTCGACATTGTCGTCAGAGTTGCTAGAGATGTTCGACGCTTTGCTGGTTCCCAATCATTGTGGCGAAGGAAGTCTCGATCTTCGGCGACTTGGTAATCTCCACTTGCAGCGACGAGTTGCGAGATCTCTGGCGATGAAATCGACAGCAAGAACGGTGTGGTGGTGCGAGGTGCGAGGAGCAGAAATAGCGAGGTGCGAGGAGTGGAAACAACGAGGTGCAAGGAGTGGGAAACTGTGTGGTGATCTCCTACAACGAGGAGGGTGGAGTCGGAGAGGATTGGGAACTGAGGTGCGAGAGTGGAAAATTGCGAGGTGTGAAGAGTGTGGAAACGAAACAGAGATTGGGGTTGATAGAGAGATTTTGTAGGGTTTGTCTTACATGAGCCAGTTTTATCTTTTGTGTGTGCATTTGTCTCATTAAAATTCAATTTATTGTGTAATAAAAAAGATAGAATTAAATGAGAAGTAAATAAAAAAAGAGTATTATGGAGGGAAAGATGACGCCACTTGAAAACGGCGTAATGTGTAATGGGAGCATAATTGCGTTTTTAAATGCCATATTTTGCATACAAAATGTGGCGGTTATAGAACTATTGTATTATGAAGCAAATTATGACAGTTTTTTATAACCGCCATATTAAAACTGTCATATTTACTTCAATTTTTTGTAGTGTATAATTTATCATCATCAAAACTTCCTCTTCATGATTTAATGTTTAATAAGCATCTTATCTTAAATCAATAGATATGAGTCTTACTACATCACGTTGTATATTGAGAATAATAAGAGACCTAAATGAGTGTAAAAAAATTCTGTATGTCAAAGTATCGTTGTTCTATATTTTAATGAAGTTGTGATATTATACCATACTATTGAAAATTGCTTTCTTAATTTTTACGAGAATTGTAAATTTGTGGAGATAATAAAATGTAAAGCGGTAAGAGGAGATGCGCAAGCGAAAATAATAAAAATGGAGTGACTACAACATTTTGCTTCGGTAAAAAGAGAAAGATGGTAGTGTTTATTTTTATATAACACAATACTACGTACCTTTTTATATAATTTTTTTTCTTTTTTTCTTGTTTTATTTTTATTTTTGTTGTTATTATCGTAGGAGAATGTATCGATACGAGAGACTAACTACAACATATTGTATAATGAGAATAATAGAAACCCAACATAATTTTCGCTGATATTTTCGCTTTGTAGTAAAAGGTTTTTTTTCCCTTCTAGGCAAATGAGTCTGGGTTATTACGAAAGTAGACAGGTTTTTAAAAAATTACAGAAGTAGGCAAAACGTTTTGGGGGTGCACATTTTCGTTATGAAGAAATCGTGTAGCCCCCATACGTTGTTTGGTCAGAATTTGTCAACAAGCGAAATCGTGTGGGGGGTGGACGATCTTCAAAGGAAATCGTGAGGGGGGTGAACGATCTTTAAAGGAAATCGTTGGGGGGATGCACATTTTTAGATGAAATCGTGGGGGGGGATACGTTTTTCATTCAGTAATCGATTACCGTAGGCTGTAATCGATTACTGCATGTGTTGTTGTTTTCTGGGTGTAATGTAATCAATTACAGAAGAACGATTACATGGTTAATGCATTTTGTTCGAGTGAATTGTAATCGATTACAATACCATTGTAATCGATTACAGTCCAAATTTAAAAAAAAGGTGATTAAATTAGAATTGGATACAGAGGCGAGCATAATAATTTGTTCTGATTTTATAATGTTTTTTGGTCCATAAAAGAATAAAGTATTTCAACTTGTAGTTGATTAAGGCATAAGAAATATTAATGTTCATAGAAAATTGTCTTAGTTTTGACATTGTAGAAAGAAGAAAAAAACATTGAAAATTAAATTAATTAAAATAAAAAATGTACAAATTATTGGCGAAATGGACATTGTCCCCTATGATGACCCTCAGTGCGACAATAAGAGCATTTTTTTGGCTTATCCGTAACGGGTTAATCCATTTCGTTATGGATCCTAGTCGTTGTAGGTCGTCCCGAAGCCTTACGCCTAGTTTGGGGGTCTGGAGTGAAATTAGGACCTGTATATGTTGACCAATAGTCCTCATTTCACAGGGGGTGGAATTGGACTTGATAAGCCTTATTTATGTTATCAAGGGTGTAAACTGGATCGATACAATTTGAAAGTGGCATATGACCAAAAGAACAAACAGCTATGACGTGATGACAGGGTAATCGACTAGCTTGGAAGTGACCAAAATCACACCACCAATCGTTTAATCTAACAGTGAATGAGATTGGTTTTGGCTGATAGTGATGGGGGCTCAATATCTCTTGCACCTCGAATTCTGAATTATCTCAATCGTAGCGTTGAACATGACAATATGCATATTTCTGTTGATTTTGTTGGAGCAAGGCTGTGACATCTTCTAGATATTGATGGCCAGCTCTTAACATAGAGTCTGCCTTTAAGCCGCGTTCAACAAACCAAGCATTTATGTTTTGAAATGTAATTTTCAATAGTGCACAAATAAGTAATGAGCGAGCCCCCTTAAGCACAGAGTTCATGCACTCCGCCAAGTTTGTTGTCATGTGCGTGTACCTGCGCCCCCCATCATAAGCCTGAGACCACTTATGTAAGGGGATTTTATCAATCCAAGCTAGTGCTTGTGGGAATTGGGACCTCATAACTGAAAGTTTTGCTTGCACGGTAGGTTGTTTGACTTCATAAGCTGTGAAAAAGAAATATAAAATGAAATGAAAAAATATTATGTATAGGAAATATTTTGTGCATCTGGAATTTAAAGTTAGGAAAATGTTGTACCCAAGTTAATGAATTGTTTCTTGAGATCGGCATTTTTAAAGCGGTTGTTGAAGTTGGAACCCAGATGACGTATGCAGTAGACAGAGTGAAGATTGTCTGATTCCCAGTCAACTTCTTCCTATCGTAGGGCTGACAAAATTCCCTTGCCTCTATCAGTAATTAGGCAGAGATTTGGTTGAGGAGTTACATGCTCTCGTAGTAGTTGAAAAAACCAAATCAATGTCTCCTTTGTCTCACCTTCTACTATTGCAAATGCCAAAGGAAATATGTTTCTATTTCCATCCTGAGCAATTGCAGTTAGCAAGGTGGCATGATATCTGCCTGTTAAAAAGGTTC
>Ga0214542_1003170_pt1 | contig 33835 bp, 17 predicted proteins | sample CNSS1metaG_FD_160096 | JGI IMG/M metagenome (GOLD analysis project Ga0214542, IMG submission 160096) | Root nodule microbial communities from cowpea collected in UCLA plant growth center, Los Angeles, California, USA - CNSS1 | ecosystem: Host-associated > Plants > Roots > Nodule | place: USA...
AATGGCTATATCACTAAGTCTTGCTTTTATCACTTTTTTTAGCTACTGTTTCCTGAACCTGCTTTTATGGAAGATACAGTAAAGAACGCAACATATTACTTTATCTAAGATATAGTCATCACGACTCTAAATCCAAAGGTTCCCATCCCAAACTAATTTAAAAAGACACATAGTGGAATCAAGAATCTGTCTTCAAATTTCGAAGAAAGTTTTAAAGAAATAAAAGTGCACAAAGAAAAAGTCGAGTACAATGGAATCACACTTCACAATCCATGATGAAGAGGCATAGCGAAATTTCAAGTGCATTTTTTACTTAAGTTAGTGCGGTCACTTTTTACCTTTACCAATTTATTTTCTCATATCAAGACTAAAGTTATCACCTGATAAATGATCAAGGAATTTTTATTTCTCTTTTCTTTTGGTGTGATGATGAGAAATTTTTCTTTCAACCATAACATGTTTGTAAGATTGAGGACCGTTAAACTTTAAACTATAACTAATTTGAATTCGTTGAAGGGGAACTTTAAAATTTATTATTTGACGGATAAGTTTGTATTTTTTTTTTATCATCTTAAGATAATATCTTAAGCAAATTATTATTAAAGGCTAATTAGTAATAATTAATAACATTAAATAAACATAATTTTAATTGTGTTTGGATGTAGCTAGTAGTGATAAAAAGGGTAGGATTATCTTTATTTTTTGAAGGACAGGCTGAATTAGTATTTCAATTCATTTCTAATAAACTTGACACGGCAAAATGTTTCAGGCCCAAAGTGCCAGAACAGACATTGAAGCAGAGCCAAGAGTTAAAGCAAGAAAAGAGAATTTTTTGAGCCACAAATTGGAGTTCATAAGCTTGTTATGAAAGAAATCAACTGCTATGAGATCAACCAGAGCCATGTAAATTAATATCCCTGAAGAAACTGAACCCAGTAACCCTTCCATGATCAAAGCTTTAGGGTTACTATCATCATAACCAGTCACTGAGAATAACATCATCCCCAAAATTATCCCCACTGGTGTTGTCACTGAGAACATGAAACACATGTACGCAGTTGTTCCAAATCCAAACCCTGCCTGCAATATTAATCAACATCATTCAATGTTGGGTCTATAAGACATAACATATAAAACATAAGACATAACTCTAATTATACGAAGTTAGATAACATTCTTGATCTAAAATCTTAAAATAAGTTTAAGAATCATCTATACTTTTACCAGAACTTAGATTCACATGGATTCCAACATTGAATATTATCAGAATCTTCATTGTGACCGATGATTCAATCCACACCCACTTCATGTCACCACATATGATAGAGTTCAAAAATAAGAAAACAAGTAGGCTGTGTAAATGATTTACCTGAGCAATGCAACCACCGAGACCTAAGCCTTCGAAAATCTGATGAAATGCCAAAGCAGCAACGAGAGGGCGAATGGTGCAAACATTCTGGGACATTCCCATAGTGACTCCGATGATAACAGAGTGAAAGATGATACCTATCTCCAACACCTGCGACACCAGCTTCTGCTTCAACCTCATCAACTCTTCAACCCTATCCGCTTCACCGCCGCCGCCGCCGCCGCCGCCACTTACCAGCTCGATACTCAATGAGCCACCGCCACCCTCCTTCTCCTCCGTGTCCACCGCCGTGTAGTGCGCATGCTCCACGTGAGAGCTGGCAACAGTGTCCACCAGCAGAGCCAGCAGAACCCCACCCAGAGTCACCTTTCAATGGGTCAGTAACAAAGATTGAATAAAAATAGCAACTTTTTCTAAAATTTTTCTCTCTGAGTCAAGCAAAATTACCAGGCCAGCAAAGGGAAAATCCTTCCACGGATGCTGCGATGCCACCTGGCAATCGGAGAGTGCGGCAAACGCGTCCGGCAACACATGAACCAGTGAGGTGGCGAGAATAACACCGGCGGCAAAACATTTGATTACCAAGATAGCTATATCATAGAGAGACTTTCCTTGAAAGTATCGTGCTAGCATGACAGGCATGGACACACCCATCACGCTGGTTACGAAGATTGTGAAGATGGAAATCACTTTCAAATGTGCTGCAGCGGTGCTGTTCCGGCACAGAGCAACCTGAGCCATGTCCGTCACACACTCCGCCATGGAAGAGCTTACAGAGCTTACAGAGCTCACAGAGAGAGATGAAATGATGTTTGAGTTTTGATTTTGTGTGTTTTTGAATTTTGTGAAGAGGTCCCATCCCATGCATTCAGTTGTCCACCAAGGATGTTTTCTATTGGTGGGTGATTCGGTGTGCTGAATCTGAAATCCATAGGTTGAGAGAAGTGCATGCCTTTTATGAACTGTTCAGTGTTCAATCTTCGTCACGCATTGTAAAGGCTACACGTAAAGATGGAGATTATGACAAAAGTTTTGTAGCTTCCTCTGTGGTCATGTTTTTCAATTGGACAAGGAAAAAAAAAAGTTTCTTTCATACCAATTTACAAACATTTAACACTCAACGTAAACGTAAAATAGCCATTAAACTATAAACTTTTGTACTGAAAAAGAAAAGGAGAAGGTGAGAAGCAGTGAAGGATAATGTCTAAAGATACTACCTTTACTGTCTTTCACTCTATTTTTGTTTTGTTTTTTAAATACAAAAGTTTAAAACTATTTTACTTCTATTGTAAATTGTGTAGCTTTTTTTTTTGTGTGGCAAAAGTAATTTATTTCTTTTTCGATTGAAACCCCACATTTCTTCATCCATGTACCCTGAACGAGAAAAGATAGCTAAAAAGAGAGAGCAAAAAAGAATGTATATAGATATAATATATGGTGTGAGAGAAAATTTTAAAAAACAATTTAAGATTCGTGGTCATCAATTAGTGGATGTTTTCTTTGCTTTTATGAGACTTTTTTTTTCATTTGTTAATTCAATTTTATATAAAAAAGAATTGGAGAAGGTATTAATTAAATCAGATGAATTTTGTAGAGATGGGACTATAGTAAGGAAAAAGGATCCTTGGAACGTTGTTGGGAGAATAATATAAATTTTAGTGTTATTTAAAAAAATTTATTTGATAGTGTTATTTGTTTTCTAATATTTAGTTCTCGTTATGCGTGATAACTTGTTTCTCCAACACAAGCAATAATAAAATTGTAATGAATTTGTTCTTGTACAGAGAGTTAAGTGATCTCAAGAATTTTTTTTCATTGACTTATGTTCTTCATGACTTGTGTCTGGATTGCTCCCTTAATTATACTTTCGGAGAGTAGGTACCTGCAAACACTCTAATGTTCAAGTTAGGAATTTTTTGTTAAGATATCTAAGAGATGAGTAAACTCAGAAAAGCATACATTTTGTAAATACAGACCCTTACTTCTTATTTCCTACCCCTAATCCTAACTTTATTACCTTTCATAAACATTAATAGTTATTCATCAATGTCGCATCGCAACTATCGATGTTGTTGAGGACCTGGTTACATTTTCTCACTCAACTTGGAATTACCACTACTAGTACGTGTGTACACTACCCGTACTGGACTAGAACACCTATACCTCCTGCCTGGACCAAGATATACTCGACCTTCTCCTTTGCCTAGTTGGACCGATATATACACAATCATTAATCATGACCATCTCGACCCTCTCCTCTCAACCACTCATTCTCCTTGCGGATGGGAATGGATCGAGATATACTCAGCCCCCTATGCTCCCATATTCCCAGCCTCACAACTCCTCTATACACCAGCTCCTCTATACATCAGTCCCCCTACACCAACTCCTTTGTACATCAGTCTCTTGTACCAACTCTTTTGTATACCAGCTCCTCTGTAGCCCCTCTGTACACTAGCTCCTTTGTACACCAGCCTCTCTATACATCAGTCCCTTTACATCAACTTCTCTATACACCAGCTCCTCTGTATACTAAGGAAGTTCATCTTTCTAGTCTAAAAGATTGTAAAAATCATTGGCATGGGCGTTTCTTATTAACAAAAGGGGATAAGCCCCCTCACGCACTTGGATTTGTGTAAGAAACTTGATTAGGCTTTGAAGCATTTGAGTCAATGGAAGGCAATTCTCTTGATAAAGAATTCTATGAATTTTCTTTCTCTTCATTGGAGGATATGAAAAGGGTTTTGGCTATTGGAACTTGGAACTTATCTCGTGGTATTGTTCGTATTTTTGCATGGATAAAGGATTTCATGCTTGCTTCTATGAAACTCACAAAAACTCAATGTTGGGTTCGTATCAATGGCCTTACATTAGAGTATTGGCAACCAAAATTGATTTTTTCCATAGCATGTGGTATTGAACACTTTTATCTTTGGATGATTACACCATGAATAAGTCTCGTGGTTTCTTTGCCCATGTTTTAGTTGATATTGATTTTTTATTTGATCTACCTAATCAAATTATGGTGGAAAGGCTAAGATTTGCATTCATTATTGATGTGGAGTGTAAAATATTGCCATTATATTATTCTAACTGTAAAATGATTGGTCATGACCTATCTAATTGTAGAAAATTGTACCACAATGCCAACACCAATGTTGTTGGGGGAAAACAGTTGGTACTGGTGAAAAGATCCAGCAACTTTATTGTTCTAAGGTCGTTAGTGTTCTGGATGGTCTACAAGACTCAGATCTTGTGTTGGAGGAGCTTATGGTGAAATTTAAGAAGCCTTTGGTGCAATATGTGGTTCAACAACCTTCTAATGAGATTTAACAACCTGCTAATGACATTCAACAACCTACTAATGAGATACATAAACCTATTCCATGGTGCAACTTGTTGCTATGATGCACTCTGCTATTATGGTAAAGCCTGCTATGAAGCATGTTGTGGTACAACTTGATGTGGTTCAACCTGGTGTGGTGCAACCTGTTCAGCCTACAGTCCAGCTTGCGACACCATGTTCACCTTCTCACTTGGTGGTTAATCCTGATAGTTTTGTGTTGAGGATGAGTCTTCTCTTGTGCATAATCTTGGTACTACTACTGGTCAGGTGCTAGTGGACTCGTATTCCTTAGTTGGTATGCCTTCTCTAGAGGATGTTATTGCTATTGAAAATAATTCTCTAAACTTACGATAAATGGATTCTCGCAATAGAAATTCTCAGAGAGTCCTTAATCCTTTTACATATGAGGAAGCTCGGTTGCGGAAGAATTGAAATTAGCTTTTAATTTGGCTAATATGGTGGAAAAGGGGAAGATTCTACTATTATAAAAGATTATGTGCCACTTAAAACTACTAAGAAACCAAGCAGAGGAAGACTTCCAAAGAAATCTAACGTTAAGTCCTCAAAAGTAGGGAATTCTAAAAAATTATCATGAATTTTAGAGGTCTTTTTTGGAATTTGAGGGATTTGGCTAATGATAAAACTCTTAATATGCTACAAAATTTGATTGTTGAGCACTAATCGAATTTTCTTTTCTTAGCTAAACAAATGGCTTCTTTTAGTTCTTCTATGTTATTTGTTTTATAATTTGAACTTTAAGTTGTTGGTTGTCTTTGATTCTTCTACCAAGGTTATTAGTTATGGTTCTTGGGTAGAAGTGACTTCATGTTTGATATTATTGATATCACTAGTGAATTTAATTCATTTGTTGTCATGGTCAATGATGTTAAGTTACAAGTTACAGGTGTTTATGGTGCAATTACTTACATTGCTCATCACTTTTAATGGTCTTCTCTTATTAATATTCATGATTCTTAGTGTATCCTTGGTGATTTTAATGATGTTCTTTGTGTTGAGGATGTGAAAGGTGGTGGTGCCCCTAGTCCAATTTCTTATGTTGAGTTTTCAGTTTGGATAAACTCTAATGAGCTTGTTGTGATTCCATTTTCTATATCTTATTACACTTGGTCAAACTTACAAATAGGTATGCATCATATTGATAGAAGACTTGATAGAATATTTTGTAATTTTTCTTATCTTGAGAATTGGTCTTCTTGTTGTGTTAATATTTTACCTCGAAATTACTCAGATCATCATCTCTTGCTACTTTTTTCTTCTTATTTGGTTGGGGTTTCCAAACCATCCTCTTCTAAAGATGTGGAAGTCTCATATGGATTGGTGTTCCTTCATCAATAGCTCTTGGAATGCTCCTACTTCTAGCATCCTATGTTGATTTTACAAAGGAAATTGAAACGTCTTAGTTTCTTTGAAAGAATGGAATAAAATTGTTTATGGAAACATACATAATTTGTGGTGGATAATCAAGGTCTTCTTTCTAATATTCAACAACATATTTTAAATGTTTTTCCATCTGATTTGGATGCTTTGCTAATAAGGTCAAGATAAAAGATGATTTAATTTTTTTTATGAATTGTCGAGCCTTATTGGAATGAAAAAGTTAAAATGAATTGGTTTATAGACAGGGATAAGTATACTTCAATTTTTTCATGTTGTGGTTTGCATAAGGCATAAGGCATAAAGCAAAGGGTGAAATGACAAATAGTAAAAAGAATTTAGCCAGTAAAGTAAAATTTTTAATTATTAAGTAAGTCCAAAAGTTAACATGATAATTAACAATTTTTAATATTATTATAAAATTTTAATTTATAATTTTGATTTAAAATAAAAATATATATATCTATATGTGAAAATGTGGAATGACAAATAGTAAAACTATTGTGAAAATAAAAATTCGAACAAGAGTTAATATAACAGAAGTCCAACCCAAATGGAAGTGAGGTATGGGTACGAAAGTGAATTGTGAAGTGCAAGACATGGCCTGATCCATTAACTAATGAAGCATAGGTGCACAAAGAGCGTGCGGCAGTGCGACAATTAAAGTGAGGTGTGCAGGAAATGCTACAATCAAATCTCGTACATATAATAAAGCCCAATAAGTAGAGGTGTGTAAAATGAACAAGCAGCCCAATTCAAATAATAGGAGGTGCAGGGAATAAATTCGGGTGCTGGGAAAAACTGGAACGGGATAGGCCCATCCTAAAGTTTTGATTATTTTTTGATTATTTTTCTTTTATTATTTTTTTTATGTCTAAAATGCTTCTAATGAAAACCAGAATCTTCTTCATTCTCAAGTCATCGTCACCAGCCATGGATGATCGGACATGCCGCTGGCATTGTTGCCGGCAAAAATTTCTTTATTCGCGCGTTCTCTCTTCTCCATTCCAAACCCGCGACACCATCATCGTACAATCGCTGCAGCATGAAATCTTGCCGGCGTTCGGTGGCGTCGCCGGAAATATTGCCGGAAATAACTAATTTTACATTTTCTATTCTCTACTCTAATCTCTCTGTTCTGTATTCTATTTGCTCTATGATTTCTGGAAGAAGATATGAATTCAAAGCAACTAGAAGGTTTAAAACTACATAGCAATAGGAATCAAGCAATCTAATGATCAAATTGAAACAACGAATCAGCAACGAACGAATAAGTGATGTAAGATATCAGCAACAAGCGTATCATTCGATCAAAACAAGAATTTAAACAAAACAAGCGTAAAATCTATAGAAAAGGTAACGAGTCACCTCCGAAGCGAGATTATTCTTCTTTTCTTTTGATTTCTACTTCTTGGACTTCCAGATTCTCCTCAGATCAACCACTGTTCTTCTCTGTTTTCCGATTTTTCTCTGACCTCCAAACTTTCATTTTGATTTTCAAATTCCAGAATTCTTTAATTTTATTCCCCCAAAAAAATCTTCTACTCTATTTAGCTCATCCGTTTATGTAAGAGTAGAACCTTTGCATTTTTACCGCTTGGTGTCATTTTAACTGGACAAGACTTTTTTTAAAATAATCTAATAAAGTAAAACATTACCCCCAAGATGGCTCTAAAAGTAAAAAAAAAAAAAAAAATATATATATATATATATATATATATATATATACTGAGATAGAAAATGTTTCGTAATTGTTCAAATAACATAAACGTGAATTGAGAGTATTATGGTTTACTAGCTCATTAAAATTTTAAATCTTCAGACTTTTTATTTAATTTCTAAAAATAAAAAATAAAAAATTCTGATTTTCTCTCTTTTATTTTTTATTTTTAATTTTCTAATCTTCAAAATTTTTATTTTGTGATAATTAAATTTTCAATATTTTTTTTTGTTTTCTATTATTTTATTATTTTTCATTTTTTGATATAATTGTTATTATTCATATTCTTTATTTTTATTATCCTTTTTCTTTAAAAAACTATTTCAATGTTTATTATTTCTTTTTAACTTAAAAGTAAATTTTAAGTGATCCGAACAAAATTGGATTTTTTTGACTCGATCCAAATATGATCGAAGATTTTATTTTGTCTTTTTATAATAATTTTATATTGCTTTAACTACTTTTGATGTTTCTATTACTTCTATACAGTATTTTGTTAGGATGAAGATAATTTTTTGCTTAAATACCCTGATCTTGATGAGGTGATGCATGCAGTTTTTCTCTTAATGGTGATAGTGGCTATGGCTCAAATGACTTTGGTGGATGTTTTTATCACTCTTTTTGGAATATTGCTTGTGTTGATATTTGTAAAATTGTCCAACAATTCTTTCAAAAGGGTTATATCTTCCTTGGTATGCATTTGAATATTGTTTTTCTTATTCCTAAAGTTAATGCAACAGATCGTATAACTGATTCTTGTCCTATATCAATGGCTAATTTTCTTTTCAAAATCATTACAAAAATTTTAGTTGATAAGCTTATGGTGATTACTAGTAGGATTATCTCCCTTAGTCAAAATGATTTCATTAAAGGGAGGAGTGTTAAAGATTGTATTTGTATTACTTTTGAGGCTAATGTTTTATCTAAAAAGGTTAACGATGGTAATATAGCGATCAAGATTGATATAATCAAGGCTTTTGATACCATCAATTGACATTTCTTAATTCAAGTGTTGCACAGTTTTGGTTTTCATGAAGGCTTTTTGAAGTGGATTGTTCAAATCTTGTAATTTGTTCATCTTCGTATCCAGGTTAATGGTAGTTTGGTTGGTTACTTCACTTGTGATAGAGGGGTTAGATAGGGAGATCCCCTCTCTCCTTTGTTATTTTGTTTTGTTTAGGTGATTTTGAGTAGGGGCACCTTAGATCTTATTTCTAAAAAGCTTATGCTTCCAATGGTTGGTCTTCGGGGGATACAATTTCCTTCTCATACTTTCTATGTTGATAATATATTTATTTTCTTTAGAAGAGATACTACTACCCTACAACATTTGAAATCTTTCTTGCATGAATATTGTATTTCTTCGGGTCAATGGGTGAGTCTTGTTAAAAATCTCGTTTATATCGTTGATGTTTCTACTTGTCATCTCAAAAGACTTCTCTCTTATAATCAAGGATATCTTCATTTTACGTACTTGGGTGTGTCAATTTTTGTTGGAGCTCCTAAGGCACAATTTTTTCAACCTTTGGTTAATAAGATTTGTAAGAAACTTGCTTATTGGAAAGGGAAGTGTGTTGATGGGGAAAATTGATTTGGTTGGATGAGATACCACCAACTAAAATTTTGGTTCTTTTGAAGTTGTTGTCTGGTCGTTTACATATTTATTTGGAGGTTAAGAAAAATAGTGGTTTTATGCTCTATGTGTTCATTGTGTGGTAATAATGTTGAATTTTTCTCTAATTTGTTCTTTCATTACTCTATTATTATACGGTTGTGGGCATAATGATTGTTGAGAAAGTTTTTCAGAATTTGCAATTTTCTTTTTTGGATTTGGTTCTGCAGTTTATAAAGTTTCCTTGTAGTCATTTATTTAAAGTGATTGTCACTACTACAATTTTTAGGATGATTTGGAGGCTGAGAAATCATAGTAGATTTCAATATTAAATTGTGATTCCTTCTACTTATTTTAAATTAAGGAATTAGAGCATATGACTCGAAATAAATATAAGAAACATATCAGTAATATTGTCTTTGGTTTTTTTGTGCTAAAAATTTTTAATATTTAAACTAGGGAAAGATATGTTGTTTCATTTATGGAAGTAGTATGGCAAGTTACATCTTCCAATTGGCCTTAGGTGAATATTAATGGTGCAGTTAGAGGTTGTTTTGGCCTAGCTTCATGTGATGGCTTTTAAAGGCTTTGGTTGAAGAGTGGTTCTTCTTTAGTATGTCATTATTTTTTTGATCAACAAGTGGTTTCTTTGAGTCATAGAAGAAAATGGTGTGCTTGCAATTTTGTAAGCATATGCAGTTCAAAATTGTTTATGTTTGTTGTGAAGGAAATCATTGTGCCAATAAGTTACTTAATCTAGCTTTGATTCATAGAGATCAACATAAGTAGTTTAATGTTTTACCTCCATGTACTTATTTAAATTCTTTGTCTATGTTTTGTAAAATTTAATTCTTATCATGAGTTTGGTGTGATTCCCCTATGTTTTTTATTCTTTTTAATTATTTTTTCTTTTTAATAAATTTTCATGTAATAGCAAATTATTGATGAGCTTTGGGGTGTTAACACAACTGAGATGTTAAAGTTTAGTGATACTCAAAATGACCTTATTTGGAGGATAGAAAAGATAAATGATCATATAGGTGAAAAGTAAAATAGATTTTAATAAAAAAAGAGATAAAAAATATATATAAATAAAAATATTTAAAAATAAAATAAAAGTAAAATGAATTCTATGACTTAAAAATGTTTTCATTTCCAAATAATTTCAATTACTTCCAATTACTGTTTCCTCTAATTTATTACAAATCAATTTGATCAAAACTATTTTGACATATTTGTCAAAAATGGAGTATAACTTAGTTTAGGATATTTGAGACGTAAAAATTTAACTAGTGTTTAAATTATGGGCAAGTTCAATCAAAATCATTAAACATAAACACATATAAAACAAAAAAACAAACATCGTCGGATTCAATCTGAATATTACGCAAGATTATGTTAGCTATTTTTAAAAAGGTTCATAACTCCATAATAAAATGCGAAATACTTGTCTAAAACTCAAAACATAGAATCAGTAACTAATTAATCAGCGAGCACAGCACACATAACTACTGAATATCTCTAACTTTAAGGTGTTATACAAAAAGACTTCACTGCAATGGTTCCACAACCACCTGCAAAGATAGACAAACAAGATCAAATGAATATTTCAAACGTTAACTAGTTTGAAATAGAAAATACCAGGCTTATCAAATGTAATGATTAAAGATAACACATTATAATTTTTTTTCTTTGCTGAAAAAATAAAACTATATACCAAATAATCACTACATACACATAAACAAACAATTATTAATATTAAAGTCAAAAGCATTCTCACCTTAACTTTATGATGGCCTCATTCAAAAATAATCACAACAGGTATCTTCAGAGTAGCTGAAATCAGATTCATAATCATTCCAACAGTCATCATAGCCATATTCATCGTCACTCAAGAAGCCATGGAAACCATAACTGTATCCATAGTCATCGCCAATGCTTCCACCACGGCGGCATTCACTGCTACAATAGCCACCAAGATCAGATTCAAAATCATCTTCACTGTAGTCACTGGTGCCGCCCAAATCAGATCCAGATTCATCTTCAAAGCTATCTTCCCCAATAATGCCACTGGAGCCACCGTAATGAGATTCATACTCACTCTCACTGATATGGTCACTGTTATTCAAAGTGAAACCACTATATTCACTGCTATCAGAGCCATCAAAATCAGATCCAAAGTCATCTTTATAGTCATCTTCACCGTAGCCATAGGTATCATCAAAGTCATCTTCATAGTCATCTTCAAAGTCATCTTCAAAGTCATGTTCATAGCTATCTTCCCCGCTGTTGCCATCGGAACCACCGTAATGAGATTCATAGTCATCTTCACTGTGGTGGTTCTCTGCCATTTTCTGAGAGTCTTTTTACCGAGTTTATTAATGTCGATGCAAATATGGCAAGAAAGCAACTTCCAAGAAATCATAGATATATATATTATCACTAAGAAAATCATCGATTAAGCATTTTTTGTTTGAAAACCTATATTGATGCAGTTTCTAAAACATATAAACCTGAAACTAATACCAAGCCCCATCATGTACCTATCATGGCTTTTTGACCCGCCACAACCGTGGTTGCAGCCATCAACTCTATTTATCTCTTGTTTCTTGCAATGTTCTTGAGAAATTTGCAGACACAGTTTAGAACTATATATGTATTAATTCCCTACTTTATCATCAATCAAGAAATGGATATAGAAGATTAAAAGAATGATTTTCTTTAGTACAAGGGGATGTACGCACCTTTTACGCCGGCGAAGAGAAACTTGTCTTCAAAGGGAACAACGCATTCAAGGTAAATCAAGAGTCGTGAAATGAATGGAGAATTTGAAAAGACCAGGTGCCACCTTAGTTCATAATTATTTTTTTTAGGGTTTTTCTATTTATTGTAGGAAGTGTATTTATATAGAGTTTATTTTTTAAAATGCATTAGTTTATCTTTGTCTTTCTCTTTTTACGTTGTTTTTCTTCTTTGTGTGTGCTTTCTTTTCTACAATAATCAAATATTAATATGTGAATAGGAGTAGGAACAAATGGTGGTACTAACACGAGGAAAGATTACTCAAAATTTATAATGGTAAAAACCTTATGTGATGATGTATATTATAATTTTTGAAAAATGTATCATTTATGTTTTAAAGCACTGCAATTACAATTATAGATAATATGTGAATTTTATTTGTCTCCAAGTAATGCTCTAAGAGTACATATTACTATAACTTTTAGGTGTTACACTTATTTTTCGTTCTCAATTTGTTTTATTTGTTTTGTATTGGACTAATGTTTAATTATTTAAAATTAATTTTATGAATATATAAATATATATAATTTAGACAGGGAATTTTAAAATAAAAATTTAAATATTTTGAATTTTATGATAATAATTCAATTACTTAAAATAAACAAATTTATAATCCTATAAAAAAATGAAATTCTATGTATTTTTAATAAAGTCACGTGTTTTTTTATTTTTAATATTTTCTTTCAGTTCAGTTTTGACTTTATAGTCGGGGTTTCTATGACATAACTAGTTTCAGATAACTATTTATTTATTTATGTTAATTAAAAGATTTTTTTTATTAATTTTGGATAAGAGATGTTTTTTATTTAAATGTTAGGATTAATTTTGTTATATAAAGCATGGCATTTCGGGTTTGATATTTATAGTTTTCTCAATCAAAATGAGAATACTATTTTCTGTAGATGTAAATTAATATTTCTTATTCACATATCATGGTTATTACTTTGTGTTGATTATAACAATTAGTTGTTCTCATCAATATAAATGTTATTTTTTTAATAAATTGTTATAATTATTTTTTGAATATGTTAAATTAAAAAAGTTTTTGTTTTTACCACATAAAATAGTCCTACATCACTTAAAGATTGAAGTCTAAAATGATTTAAATATCCTTCATTCATCTACCTTTCCAAGTATCTTCTAAGAATAGAATTGTAATTATAATTAAAAAGGAAAAATCTTCACAAACATATGTCATGAAATTTTTTTGTTAAAAAAAAAACAACAAAAGAATAATTATTATTAGTATTTTTGAATTATCAACTATTGTTTGATATTTAATAACTTTTTTTGTTTTTGGTGATAATCGAAATATTTTATCTAAATGAAAAAAAATAGTAAACTTAAAATGATTGCATTTAAAGAAAATATTTATAAAGTAAAATAATTTAAAATAAAATAAATTCAAATTTAATGTTTAAATTTCTAAAAGATATTATCAAATTTTCCGTTAAACGAAGGTGAGAAATATAATGTAAAGAATTCAATGGCTTAAATATCAAAATTTGTATATGGTCAACTAGTAAAAAATTACCCTTCTATAAGTTTCAAAATTTTTAAAAATTTAACCATCTTATTTGTGTTTGATGATTACTTATCACACAGTAGTAAAGAATTATTTACATTAAGTCACTTTCTTCTCGTATAAAGAACAACATACTTTTTCATAGAAGTGTCAGAAGGAATAACTCGGTTCGACTCGACTCGATTCATTACGGGTTTTTTTTTTTATCAACAATAAAAAATATGAATTGAAAATAGAGACAATAGGGTTGCCCCAACCCTTATACAGAAAAAAAAAGAAAAAAAAAATATGCTAGCAAATACACCAACAGACAAAACAAAGGGCAAAGGTTCACATTCAACAACAAATTAACAACCGCAAACCCTTTTGATAGGTTAATGATTTAGTGAGTCAATCCAACCTGACTCACTTTTTTAGCGAGTCAAAAAAATTTGAATTCGGTCCGGCCACCATGGATTGGCAAGTTAAACGGGTTGGCTCACGGGTTCACTTGATTAAAAAAAGTACAATTTTTTTATTTTTTGTTTCCGTCAAAACTAAATTGTAATTAAAATTTAAATAAACTTTAATACAATCCAAATACAAACCAAAATAAAAAAATATAAATTATTTATGTGTTAGATAAAAAAACGCAAATGTAAAGCCCAACTTAATAAAAAATAAATAAAAAAAAGCACTTGTGTGACCCTTTTATCTGTGGGTTGGTGAGCCAACCTGGCTCACCACGGGTTCGACCCGGATGAACTCAATTCTAGATGAGTCAGGTCAAAAATAAACTTGTATTGAAATTTTTTAAAAAATTTTAACCCAATCCAACCCGAACCTATAGTGAATAGATTGAATGAATAGATTGAATCGCACATTCTGACCCATTTTGACATATTACTGGTCAGGATTTAAATATAAGTCAAACTAACAATTGTTTAATTAATTAAAATTTACATAATACTATTTTATTCCGGAAATCATTTTTCAAGGTTATCTTTCATTGAAATTTGAGATAAAGTGTAACAGAATTATTGGAAATAAGATCTTGATTGATGAAAAGGTATATTTTAGAAAGATATATAATTCATTATAAAAGTTACTAAAGTTTTATTAATAATATTTTTATCTAATTTAGTCGATATGTGTCCAGGATGAAGATAAATTTTTCAAGAGTCGAACTGTATCTTATCTTTCCTTGAAAAAATGATGATAAGACTGTACGTTGAAAGATTGTAAGACTGATTTATATATTTATTGAGACATGAATAAACAGATCCATTAAACATATTTTATTACTTGAAAACAATTAATTATTATATTATAAAATATTATTTCTAAATATCTTTAAAATAATAAGATTTCATAATAATGGATTCAATCATTACATTCAATTTTTATCCTATTTTTTTCTCTATTATCTCATTCATTTTTATATTCAGATTTAATACATATCCCCTTAAACTTTTATTGACTATCTTTCTAATTAGACTTGAATCAAATTCAATAAAAACAAACAATTTTATTATATATATATATATATATATATATATATATATATATATAAAAAATAAAACATATTTTTATATTTTTTTTTTATTTTTTCATCTAAATGAATACGTCTTTGTCCATTTTCTTATATTGTTATCTTTAAACAAAATTATTTATTTAAACGAGTCTCTCCGTAACCACTGTAACGACTTTTAGAGAGAAAAATAAGAAAATAAAATAACTTCTGCACAAATTAGAAATTAAAAAACTCCACAAATTAGAAATTAAAAAAATTAAAGAAATTATATGAAACAAATTCTACAAATGAACTTATACAATAAACCTCGATTTTAACTTAAATGATTTTTTTTTTCTTCAATAAAGACCTGAAAGAGATGCTTGTTAAAAATGACTCTCTTTAAATATTTTTTTATAGCAACTTTTGTCTAACATTTATCTATGTAAAAAATCATTTTATAAATAATAATAATAATAATAATAATAATAATAATGTATAATTAATAAATCAGTTTCATTTTTAATTTTTTATTTGTTAGAATTTTTAACTTGATTTTCTGGGTTTAAGCACGGTGAAAACTTAGTTTATCATGCAAACAAACGACACCGTATCCCTTCTCCTTTCAGTGCATTTATAGGTGAATTCTTACCCTTTCAGTTCATTCAATCAAAGAAGCTTAAATTCTCTTTGGCGCTTGCTCCTTTTCTCTCTGGTGATCTATACTCCGTCTTGCTCACAGTTTTTTATTTTTTTCTTGCAATGTTACTCTAATTGCTTTCCCTCTATTGTATATTCTTTTAGTTAATACTAGTTACTGTTCTTGTTCTTCTGTTTCTGGGCGTTTCTTCGAACAGCGAAGTTTCCACGGATACCCAAATTGTTTTTCCTTCTGTGTGATTATTCTAAACCCCAATTGCTTAAAGTTTTATTTTTAATATTGAATACTTTCTTTATGTTGGAGTTTAATTCTTTAATGTTGAATACTTTCTTTATGTTGGAGTTTTATTCTTGGGTGTAAAGATCTCAGAAATGGGAATTTTTCTTGAACTTGAAAGATTTTTTGCTAATGTCATTTTTCTGGTTCTTTATGCTTGAACTTTGAAAGAATTAATATCTGTTTATGTTCTTGCTTTTATTTTTTATATAATTCTGATTCTTTCTTAAGTGCAGGCTTGTAATTATATTTTTTTTTTTTGTGATTTTCAGGATAAGCATTCCTAGTTGTTGTTCTTTTTTCTCGGCTGATCAAAGTCATTTTTTCTGTTTTCTGGTGGAATAAGCTTCTTGAAGTTTGAACTATGGCGCTTCTTGGAACCACCTTACTCTTCAATGTAAATTGCCTATTTTCTTTGAATCCAAAAGCTGACATATTTCATTTGACTGAATTGAGAAGAGTCTGCTTCAGTTCTTGGCAAATTTCTATGAGAGCATTTGTGTGTTGATCAATGTTATATTAGATAAGAAGTCCGATATTGAATCTTGATTTAATTTAACTATTTGACACAGAATTTTGGAAAATAAAATTAGGCTTTCTCATTGACCGCATGCTATCTTGGATTGATTTCTGATTCTGTTAGAAGCTATGATATATTAGGTTTGTATGTGCTTATATTTTCCATTGCATTGTTGTAAATAAGATAGACCGTGAATTAGCTGACAGAAATCGACTTTATGGATTGATTAGGGGTGAGGATGAAGTTATAACTTTCCTTTAAACAATTCTGTATTTCTTTAGTAAATTGCAACACAGTTCATTGATTTTATCTTTTGAATGAAGGGACTTTCTTCTACTATCAAGGAGTTTAATGTCTTGCCACATTCATTCATCAATAGCTTTCAGAAGGTGCATCATGTTTCTTTGCCTTCCTGCACTCCAAACAAGTTAGTTCTGAGCAGAAGTTTTGGAAGAGGAGACCAAATATGTCTTTTACATGGTCAATCTCTCAAGTTGCAAATGGGAAGATTCAGTAAGTAACTTTACTTAAAACTTTATAATTCACATTGAGATATTTTGCCAAATTTAGCAATTTCCTTGTCTAAAACTGCCTTTGGATTCTATCAGTGGGAACACTGAGAGTAAAAAGAGAAGACTCAGAGAGCAAATTGAATTGCGAGAACGTTGCATTGGATGAAGAGGAATTGGAGGAGGAGCTAGAGAACGCCATAGCTGCAGAGAATTATGCAAGAGCAGCACAAATAAGGGATACGCTGAAAAACCTTCAGAAAGGTAGCAAGACAGCGATATTTGGTGCAAACAGACGGTTTTATGAGTCATTCAGGAATGGTGACCTTGCAGCTATGCAAGGCATCTGGGCGAAAAGGAAAGATGTATGCTGTGTCCATCCTGGTTTGAAGGGGATAACTGGTTATGATGATATCATTGAGAGCTGGAATTTTATATGGGCTAACTACGAGTTTCCACTAGAAGTTAAGCTAGAAGACATTAAGATTCACGTTAAAGGGGATATAGGATATGTTACTTGCGTGGAATTTGTGAAGACAAAAGGAGGCAGATGGGGAGGACAATTTGTGACAAATGTGTTTGAGAAGATTCGTGGAAAGTGGTTTATTTGTATCCATCATGCTTCCCCAATAGACGTATGAACACATCAGAGTTTGTAATATAGATAGGAACTTCACCCTTAGTTGCTCTTTCTATGTTTGTATCCATTTTTGTATCCAAAGATTCTGCGGGTGTAGCATTACAACATACACATAATCTGTAGAAGATGTGATGAGGATTACAGAATAAAATCAATTTCTTTTTGTAGAATTTTTTTCTCTATTAGTTCCTTTGAAATCTAACTTTTTAAATTTCTGCAGAAGTTAATTTAGTGTCTGAAAAATATCAGGTTGCTAATGGGATGCTGTTGATGAGATATGTGAAAATTTTAGTTGTTCAGATGTTGTTGACGACTTAGACAAAAAAAAAACTATTTACTTATTTTGGGGTTAGAGGAATATATAATGCAGGGGGTGTGTGCGTATTGTATTAGAGGATAAAAGGAAAGATGACTGCTAAAAAGGTCAAATTACACTAACAAAGATACAAGTAGCAAGTCTTCTTCCAAGTGAAAAAAAAAAAGACACCGATTTGAGATAATCACATAAAAGTAACAACAAAATCACATGAAAGTTTTGTCCTTCATCCGTGCTCTCTAAATTTGTCACCCTCATTACTCGTGCTTATGTTCTTCTCATAGCTCTTACGCCTGTGATTCTCATGGCTCTTCTGACCTTTGTGATGCTCAAGGATGTTACCCTTGTGATCCTCAAGGTGCAATCATCCCACCATGTACGCGCCTTCATGTTCATCAATAACATTAGTTAAACAATGCCACAACAAAGGTGAGAAGTGAGTGAATGTGAAAACTAAGAAGTAACAAATGTATTGCTACTTAAGCTAGATTGTTGGGTTAGAAATAGAAGATAAAAGCTAAATGAAAGGACAGAATAAGCTTATCAAAAATATATAAAATAATATAATATATATTGGTTGAGCATTAATATATATATATATATATATGGCTAATTCTTAATATAAAATATAATCAGCTAATTAAGGCTTCCAAGATCCTCTGTTTTTTTGTCTCTTTCATTGGTTTTTCTTTGTTAAGCCTTTCTCATTTTATATGTTCCCTTTTGGGCCTGTCTCAGTGTCTCATTTTCATTCCAAATGGGCTATTTCTTTAAGCACTCTTATAGTTTCTTCTTCCACATTCAGAGGTGCAGTAAAAGTCCATATTGTTGATAGGTCAGAAATTTTAGATTCAATAATATACAAAAACATTTTAGAATTTACAGTTTTAAAATAGAAAGTATATTTTAAATTACATAATCTGTAAATATATTTAGTATACAATCCAAAATGTATTTCTAAATTTAAAAATGTATTATAGATTGTATAATCTGAAAATACACTTTAGATTATATATTGTAAGATATATTCTGAGATATTGTAATATAAAAATAAATTATGAATTATATAACCTATGATACTTTTTCAGATTAGGTACTCAGAAAATGTATTTCAAATTATATAATCTAAAATACGTTTTCGAATTATATAATATGGACATGCATTTGTAATTCTACGATTTATAATGTGTTTTTACAGTAGCTCATTTATAATATATTTGTTAACATGAAAATGTTTTTCCTATTACCTAATCCATAAACTAAACTTATTTTTAGTTTTAAAAATGTGTTTTGAATTGGGTATATACCATTTTTTTATTGTGTAGTCCAAAATATATTTGTAAATTTTGGATATAGTAGAATCCATAATATGTTTTCAAATTTACGCAATCCAAAAATATAACCTATGCACAATTTAGTCTTTTCCAACACCTTGTAGAGGTTCACGATGAAACTGGTTGGAGGAAGAAAGAATTTTCCAAGTGCTTTATGAACCAATGTAAACAATGTTGGACCCTAAAGTAGAAAAGACTGAAATAAAATATATATATATATATATATATATATATATATATATATATATATATATATATATATATATATACACAAAAGAATATTGTTCAATCGGGATACTGAAATACAAAAAATATACAATTTTTTTATTAGTTAACACTATGATTAAATTTTTCTCTCATCACATCCCTTAAAACAAATTTTGGTGAGGTATTATTATGGTTGGTATTGATTGGCATCAAAGCCATGAAATGTCTTTGAACAGAAGCAGGAATTAAAGTGCATGACATAATAATTGTTTGCGAAAACTAAAAACAGCAAGCAAAGGTAGCTTCCTCCACTTGACGACAAGCACTAAGTCCAAAACAAATGACAGAAATTTTGACCTGCGTAAACCTTTTGGTTTTTGGCTTTCTATGGAGATAGATAGTACTGCTGAATTACTAATCAAAGTGGTCCTGAGTCTACCTTCAAGTTCAATGTTTCTTCAATTTCTTCAGTTTCAGAGACCCTTCTTTTTCAGGCTACTAAGTCTAGGTGCTCTCTGCATCTTTAGGTTTATTTCGGCACACTGGTTTTGGAGAGAAAAGAAGGACAATGCATGGCCCTTGGCTTAGAAAATTTAGTGTGAAATCAAGGAAAACTTTCCTTGCTCAAACCCAAAGTGGTCTAAATGTCTATTTTATCAAATGTGGACAGAAAAAATTTTGGAAAATTAAAGGAGCATGACTAAAGCCACAACCTTTGCATATTCTAAGCTTAGTTTCAAATTTGATAATGAAATTTAACGTTTTCATAAATTGTAAACTGTTTTGACTGAAAAATATTGATGATGAGAAATGAGTCGATAAATGTAATGTAATGTCTCAATCATTTATTGCAGAAGTTTCATGAGTGCTATTCCATGGTCACACTGAACAGAAGTAGAACAATTACAGAATCTTTCTAAATACAAAGCCACTAACTTTAATAGTCCAAGTCACTCTTTATATGGTTCTAACAAAGAGCAAGGTCCCTAGCTAGTTAACCAACATTTGCCTTAATGGTAAAAAGTGAAAACCCAAGCAAAGTCTCTCTCTCAGTTGTGTTTTTGGGTGATTCCAACACAAGCCTTGGAAACTTTAACATTCCTCATGCAGTTAGGGACAACAATGCTCGAGCACAAATGAAGAAGAAACCAACCCCTTGACAGTCACATGCATTTTTTCTTTCCCCCTTTATCTTGGAACAGAAGCTGTCTAACTCTGACTTGAATGGAATAGAATAATGGTTACTTTCATGATCACACACTATGTATATAAAATGGCTAGAAAGTAAATCTCTTTTTCTTTTCTTTTCTTTTTTTTTTCAGTGATGACATACATGTTACGGAGATGATATCCCAATGAGATGCGACAAAGTGAGTGAGGAGGGTCCAGCTAAAAATTTTACCTGAGGGGAAGGAACAAAGTTTGGACCACCATGGTGATTGAGTAGTCAGAGTCATGAGGCAGAAGATGGGAATTGCAAAGAAGGACACCAAAATTATGGATATCTTTTGAGATTTTGTGTCACCGATGTGAAAGGAACCAGAGAAAAACCCCCACCAAGAGAGATGGATGGACTTATCACACAATACATGAGGTGGGTTTTGGTTCTTGGAGAAAGCTAAGGAAAGAAAAGAAAGAAAATTAAGGTGAAGATATTTCCAAGCTTTTTCTTGTCCCCCCTTTTATTACTCTTTTTTTTTTTTTTAATATTTGTGTTTTTTTTGAGATCATGCATTAATTAAACCTCTCTTGGGTCTACAAAAAGAGCTCTTGTTGGTGGGGTTTTGGTTAATTCGTGGAACTTGTTATTTGTCCCTTCATTTTTCAAGGGCTTTATGCACCACAAGTCCTCTGGGCACGAGAGCAGTTTCCAATGTGGAATGTGATGGTTGAGCTCGTCTCTTCCTCCAACTTCAGTCACAATGATCTTGCAATTCTCATCCTTGGATTCTGCAGCCATGTTGTGTACGAATTGGCACAAGGCTCTCACCAGCTTCCCTGAGAATGGCCCTTCATGGTGCACCCCATACATGAAATAGAACCCAAATGGGTTGAAGAAATCAGGTATGGTTGGAAGTTTCAAACATGGGAAGATTTTATCAATCAACCACCAACTCTTGGTGCATAACAAGCAAGAGAATGGTGCTTTCCCAAGCCTCAGTTTGAATATCTCCCCACTGTTCCATACACTCAGCATTGCCCAACTATTAGGGACTTGTCCATCTGACCCAAAATCCCCCCAACCAATATCTCCCTTCAAATAAGCCACCCATGTCCCCAAACTCAGCTTGTTCCTAAGTATGTTACCTATGTCATTGGGAAAAAACTCTGTGGACCCCATGAATCTTCTGTAGAGGTATTCGGCTTGGTCAACCTTCAACCTTGCAATCTCAATGTTGGGTGATACTTGAAAGCAATGATGGTTCACAGGGTTCACAAGAATTGCCGGAGTCCTAAACTTGGTGTAGCCAAACTTGTCCATGAAGAGACTAACCGAGGCTTGGTTGTCTTTCTCTGTTGCCATGTATGCATAGTCCACGTCCTTGGAACTGAACCATTCTTCTAGCCTTCTCACAAGGCTTGAGCCAATCCCTTTTCTTCTGTGGTGGGGTGATACCCTTAGGCCAAGGACATACCCCACCTTTGCCAAATCCTTCGGGGGATGACCATGAACAGTCACCAGCTTTATAGACCCTTGAATCACACCAACCAGTTCATTCTCCAACTCTGCCACCTACCACCAAATTCAGCAGTTAGTGGTGGACATGATGATCAAACAAGAACAATGAGAATTGTGGGAATTGCGGGAATTGTAGCACGTACATATAATAATAAGAAGAAGAAAAAGAAAGTGTTGAAGCCATGTAGTGGCTGGCATAGTATTGTATATCACTTACCAGCATCATGTACATTGGACTGTTCCGAATCCTACAAATGGGGTCACCCATAGTGTCTGTGAAGAGGAACACGCTTTCTGATGGCCCTACCTCGCATCTTCTCTCAAGATCTTCCACTTGAGCCCTATCATATTGCCCCTCGTAGCTTCTGATTCTGAACTTGTTGAATTCCATACCCGAAACAAAGAGATTTCGAGGATGATCGGAAGGTGTTTGATGTGTGGTGATTGAGAGAAAGAAAAGTAAAAGGGAACGAACCCAAAGCTTAACAAGGTACGCGAGATACAAATAGCAAGACAGTGCAACCAACGAGAAGTAATACAAGTACTACAACAAGAATGGTTTGGCATAGACTTCATTATGATAATGATTTATATGCAGGAGGTAGAAAGAAAAACAAAATACAATAAAATACAAAAAAAAAAAGGAGGAGGAAAGAGAGAGAAAGAAAAAGGAAGAGTGGAAGTAGAAAGAGAGAGATTGAAACTAGGGAGAATGTTCTTTATCAGATTCATCAATAACCTAGGCTTCAATAATAATAGTAGACAAAAGTTAGATTAATAATGGAATGTGTTTTTTGTCTCTAGCTTTTTGTGTCCACTCCTCCTATTTATATAGGTTAAGGTATTGTTATTTTTATATGTAAAATTAAAATCTCTCACATCACCTAATTTTCATTATTCATCTTTCTTTTACCCTTCATTTTGTTTTTAGTGATTTCCACACTATCTCTTTAGATTAAAACCTGGACTCCAAGTTTACTTTCTCCTTTTTCACCCATAATTATGACTCCAAATTCATCAACTATGCAACCCACTATGCTCCAGCTTTTGATTGACTGTCATTTCCCTAGCAATTCAAAAGAGAAGATAATGGACAACAACACCAACAAAATGGTACAATTATTTTTCAAATTATTCAAAATAAGTAGATTTTAAAATAGATTGAAGAAGTCGTGTTAATTGAGTACAACTTCTTTACAATAAAATTATTTTAAATTTTTTTTAAATCTGTCTGTTTTGATGATTTTGAAAAATATTACACCATTTTAATGTTTTTACTATGATAACACTTCAAAGATGAAATTGATGATATATTTTCCCTTTTAAAATCAAGCGTGCATCTTAGCTTTTTCAAGAGCAACCCATTTGAGTTTTCACTTTCTGAACAATTTTATATCATTTTGAAGTTTGGATATATATATATATATATATATATATATATATATATATATATATGTTCCGAAGCAAGATGGGTTTCCCTAAAGTGACTTTTGTTTATGTTCATAGGAGTGACTCTCTTTCATTAGGAATTTAGGGCAACCTTTTTCCAATAATTTGGAAATTCATAATTAGGGTAAAGCAAAGCATGTTTAGTGGGGTTTAACTTTCACTTTCGAATCTAATGTCTAAAGACAAAGGGGCCACCCACGGCCACACAACACAACACAGACAGAAACATATCTCAAATAAATTAACACTGAAAAAATAAATAAATAAAAAAAACTCAAGTGTTGCATTGTTCCCAAAAGCTTCATTAAATTAATGTCCTGTCATTAACTTATGAATCCCTAATTCCACTTAATTATGTTGCTTTAGCTAACACACCGCTTTGCTTCTACGGTTTACACGTAACCACCCATTTATAATCTTAAATGATTAATTAGGTTTTGATGGACTAGTCTCCAATATAATATTGGAATGATTAATTTAATTAATCAATTGATTAACGAATGAATATGTGTTGTTAAATATGGTTGATTAGTGAGTAGATTCTGGTTTATGAAAGTTATTTAATAATCTGCCGACTTGTACGGAACAAGATTAAAACTGCATATTTGTAGTCAAGTCACACGCACTTTAGTTTACACAGTCTATTCTTTTACACTGTTTGAAAGTGGGAGAAAATAAATATATAAATTAGAAGATGTTTGATTATAGGAAAATTAATTTTGTGTCATGTATATTCCTCAATATTTTTTATGTTAATTTTATTTACAATATAATAGAGTTAATTTTCTTAACAAATATTTTTCTTTCCAAGGACCAAACCCAGTCTCGTTTGATAAAAAGTAAGCATGCACTGAATAAATCTATTAAAAAATTTAAAGAATTATGAAAATGAAATTAAGTAAAAGTAATTGGTATTAATATTAAAAATTAAAGAAAAGAAAACAAAAATCAAGTGATGTTTGTGATAGGGTAGGGTAAATATTTGTTGTATAGTTTTGTAATGCGTCAGCGTCGTACGAAAGGCGTGCAGCGTGGCGTGCGTGAGCCTGAGGTTAACCTAACGTCGATCCACACAAAAACATAATAATACCAAATCTTATTTTAAAACTATTTTCTCTTTATTTAATATTATATTACTTTTTTAATTGCGTAATTTCTCAAGACAGGTTTATAATAAAACAAATGTGGAGTAAAAAAGAAGAAGAATCAATTTTCTGAAGGAGTTAAAGTTTTATTAGAATAAAAAAACATATTCTCAATTATTATAGTATTAGAAATTCTCTTATTTAGCCCATGTGACGAAAAAAGGATCACGACCTCTCTTTTTATCATAACATGTTACGAAGGCTTAGAGAAAATTTTTAGAACACATGTATGAGTTATATTATGAATCAATTTAAAAAATATTTTCTGGATAGAATATTTACAAATCTAATTTAGAAGGACTTTAAAAAATGTTAATATTCTATGTCGATTTTTACCAGCCCATAAAAAGTATTTTCTTAGTCGATTATTAGTATAACCATAAATGTTAAAACATTTTAAATAATATCGTATAATCAACTGTACAAATAAAAGAATTGAAAATAATTTCAAGATTTTTTTTTTGGCATAAACAATTTAGATAATCCTGTAGAAAATTCAAATGTTCATTGTAGATTTGATGGTTAAAAAGTAAATGTAAAAATTACTTTTTTTTACTTTTATTTTTCTAAATAATCTTTTACTTTTAGAAAGTCTAAATTTATATATACTCCATCTTTAAAATAATTAATTTGTTATTCAACAATAGAAAACCATGTAAAATAATTTTTCAATTTTCGAATTATGATATTAAAAGACCAAGTTGATATTGTTTTCAATAATCAAAGGACTAGTTGAACAGATATCGATCTCCTGTGGTTTAGGAAAGTGCTGTCAAATGTTCGGACAACGAAATCTTTTACATATTGTTTTATATTTGTTAAAATTTATACTTTATGTTCTAACTTATCTAATTTAAAATAAATTAATTTATTTGTAGCTAATAATTTATTATATAATTTTATTCAAGTTATGCTTCAAAATTATTTGTTATCTGAGTTTACTTGTTAAGCAATTACTAGCAAATGATTTTATTTAAAATTAACAAAAATTACAAAAAAAATCATAGATATATGTTTAAATATAAAGAAAATCCAATACTCAGTGTATTTTTTTTTCTAACTACCACTTTGATTTAAATTTGAATAAGAATTGTTACATTAAACAAAAAGAATGTTGGTTGATTGATTTATATGTCCGACACTTCTCCTATTTATAAGCAATGGGTTATGCAATAAGTGGCGTATATAATCAGGGATGAAAAATTCAAATAGAAAAAGAAAACGACTTAATGAATGTTTAATTTAAATTTGGAATGAGCTTTTTTATCATTCAAACTCATCTTGCTTTAAATTCACCAAATTTTAATCTAACATTAGGTTAAATTATGAATTCTAAGTTACATGTCAAAATTAATTATAGTTTCAAATTATAATTTTATTTCAATTAATCTAAATAGAGAGTATATTTTAAATCACATTCTTTTATTTGAGGTGTACATATCAGAGCATAAATTATAATGGGAAGTTCAATTTTAATTAAGTATGATCATGAATAAAGAAAAAATTCAATTGGGCGGAATGGTTGGTAGCAAGTGAAGACAAGAAAGTGACGATATGATGACAAAATTAATCTTAGGAATTGTGATTCAAATAATAAAAAATATATAAAAGAGACTTACTTTGAGTTTTAAAAAATATAATCTACATAAATTAAATGAGAGCTTTTACAAGTTAATTTATAACAATTACATACATTATATTAAATAATACGTGTAAATATAAAAAAAATTGACAGATATATCATATATCTCTAAACTTTTTATAAACAAATACCTACATTAAATAAGTCAAGTCTTCATCATAAATGTATTTCACAGGCACATTGAATAATTCCAATTATATTTTAATTACACGTAATGAAACTGTTCCAAACTCTACTTCGTTTTTTATTTATCTAAACACATTGAATAATTCTAATATTGTGTGTTTGAATAGTTAATTTTGGTTCTTCAAAAACCTATTTATAAGTATATAATTACCGCCGCAAATTTGCATGAAAGGTGTCAATACTTGTTTTTTTTTTTACTCATAACATGCATGCATGGAACTCATCTACCTTCATGCATTTTCTATCTTCAATTATTTTAAACTTCATCAGTAGTAAATAATGAATATGATGAGAGTAAAACAATAAAATTAAATGCATGTAGAAGTGAAAAATAATAACTAATTATTTTTGTAAATAAATAATAAATTATTATGATGGCAGAAAGTGTGGGTCCAAGTGGACATGAATTAGAAGCAACAGAGGTATTGGACGGTGGTGGCTGTGCTTCATAACCTTTTTGCATAAAAAAACAAACAAAACCTTCACAATTCGATACACATCAACACCAATCATCATTGCCTCACAAATCAACGTCACACATAGCAAACTTTTAAATATAATTTATTAATGTTTACATAATAATAAAAATAATACAATAATAACGCCTATATATATATATATATATATATATATATATATATTATGGATATACATTACTTTTTACGAACTTGAAATGTATATTATTGATTATTGATGGTAATCTAAATGAAAAAGTTGAACAAGTTGAAAATAGTGTTAAGTTTTTTTATATATTTCGTTCTAACAATTAGTTTAGGCAAGTATACTATGATTTGAAATATTTTTGTTTGAGAAGAATTCTATTAATTTTGAAATTTACCTTTAAAAGAAAATTATTAGAAATATATATATATATATATATATATATATATATATATATATATATATATATATTTCTATACAATTGAAAAAGTTAAAGATTTTACTTAGATCTAATAAGTACGATCGTCAAAACTGGTTCGAATCTATATTCATATCTAGTCAATGCAGAAATTTTCGAATTCAAATAATAATTACATACGAGTCTATTTGTTATTCTTACTCACTATATTAAATAAAATGGTATTTCCAAATAAAGAAAAACACAAATTTTTTTAAATGAAAGTATTAACTTATGAACTTTAAGTAAATGTAAGAAAGTTAAGAAATATATAATAAAAAAAACTTATGAACTTTGAGTTTATCTCAAATTTTATGATTGTTAAATTTCTCCTATGAATCTTTTCGAAAATCTGACTATCATTTCATGTTTTTGTTTTTGTTTGGGTGAAGATAAATATTAAGAAAACATCATAATACAGAATCATAAGAAATACACCAAGTATGAAAGTGTCGTTAATGATAGAATATTGTTTTAACAATTAGTTGTAGTTACATCATTGGAACTCAAAGATTATAATTTATACGTTTAAATCAAAATATTCTCTCTCCTTTTTTTTTTTATCAGAGATATCCTGTATAATATATAGTAGTATGGATGAAAAAGTATTTTAGATTCTTATGCCAAATTCATGTAGTCCATCCTCTTCTAAGTTGTATTATTAAGTTGTGTGGTTTTCAATAAATAAATAAATAATCATTATAAACAAATTTTGAATAACAACTAATTTTAGTGACAAAAAATAATTAATTATTATAGTGATAAATTTAAATGTCAATTTAAAAATTAAAAATTATTGATAACTAAAATAGTTTATATTATAAATTAGTTTCTAAATTGAACATTATAACTTAATTATTAAAAAAATTAGTTCCTAAATTAATTTCTAATTAAAAAATTGGTCTCTAAATATATTTGTTGTCACTAAAATTAAATATTATTTAAAAGTTTCCTCGTAGTGTATAACTACATTTCTTATATTTATACAAAAATTTATTATATTTGAAAAAATTGTAAAATCTGTAAACCCCTCTATTAGATTATAATAATAAGATAAGATAATCAATTAAATTTGCATTTTATGTTTTATACATGGTATACTTTATTTCACCATTTAATATGTTTTTTAACTTGAAAAAAAAACTAAAAATTAAATTATGTTATAAAGAATAGAAATCAAGTATTTTATGAAACAAAAATACAAGATACAATTGAGATATTTAAATATATTCAATTTTTTTTATAAGATGAGGGTTAGAAATATGAGTTGAAAAAATAGAAATCGATAACATACAAGAGAAAAAAAAAATATTAAGAGACATTAAGTCTTAAGGCTTTTTATTGAATATATTGTCTTAAAAGTAATTCATATTTAAGGAGAAAAGCATTAAAAATTCAAGCATAGTTGAAAGTCTTACATGAATAAATATACAAACATTAAGCTTTAAAGTCTCCAAAATAAAAGAAACATAAAAAACTGTGAACAACGACATCCATGGAAAACAAAGATGTCCATATTGCAATGGGAAAAACATACTCTCGAATAAATATGCAAAACAAGTATGAAATAATATAACGAGGGCAATATATTATTTATGGAAACATATGGGTCCATAAAAACCTTTGGTAGTATAATTATTTTTTCAATTATGTATTTTAAAATTTGTGTATAGTACATTTCAAATGTCCTTTTTATTAATTAATTTATTAATATTGATAAAAAAAATTAAATTTCAAGATTTTATGCTGAAGATAATGTCATATAAGTATCTCATTCATCAAAAGTCATTAATATCCCTAGTACATAATTTCACACGTTTTTTAGGTTTTCTATAAAAGAAATATATTAGTGTAGCGAAGGATTTTAGCATCGTTTATTTTCGGCATTTTATTTCACTTCTCGAATCAAAGCATATCAAGGTGAGTAAAAATAGGATTTTTTGGCTTCATTTCTGAATCGAAACATAGACTTCAACTGAGGATTCAGCGCCTCTAAAACCAAAGTCCAAAATATTAAAAAATTACAAAAGTAAATAAATAAAGGAATAGACTTCGATTATGAAAAACAAGCAAAACCTATTTGACTATAGGCTTCCGTTCCTTGGGCAATAGATGTGGTCTTTAAAAAAATAAATTCATTGAGTAACTTTCATATTATATTAAACAACCTAAAAAATTAAACTAAAATTTAATACTACCAAATGAACCAGAAACAAGTAACATAGTTAAAAATTGAGGACTAGTATTGAAATATAGATTTTCATGCTTTTATGAACATATATAAAAAGAAATAAGTCAAACATATCATCATATCATTTTTAAGGTTTCGAATAGGGAAGTGCAAACCAAGGGACATAATTTAAATGATTCTCCGTGAAAAAACATCAAAGTATGTGAATTATTTAAATAGTGAACAAATGATGAACAAAGAAACAAAGACAATGAACTTGAACAATTAACATAAAAAACCTCTTTATGCGGGCTGAAAACACTAGCCCGCCCCGCATACTCCTTAGCCTGCGGGTCTGCGGGCCGGCCCGCTTTCTATTTTTAATTTTTTTTAAATTTTTATGATAAAACTTTCAAAGTTTAAAAATTGAAAAACTTTAAGAAGTTCACAAAATTAAGTAAAGACTTTGGGAAATTAGATGATAAATTGATAATTCAACATTTTCATGATATTCATATTATGACATACACAATGTATTCTTTATATTTTAGCACATTACAAATTACATAATACTTGTCTTTTCCAATTATACAAGAATTTGAAACGTTAATGCAAGAGTCCATAAATGAAGTAATTAATATACACAAGTGCAATTTTTTTTTATTTTATGCGGGCTTGCGGGCCGAGCCTATGCGGGCCTGTGGGCTCGCTACCCTAGCCCGCCTCACATTTTTTCTGCGGGCCTGCGAGCCGAACCGACGGACCAGACCCTAATTGTCACCCCTACTTTAAACATGGTGATGTGAACTTGTGAATGAAGGAGAGAAACCAAGAGAAAAATCAATAAGAAAAAGTAAGAAGAGAAGTTGTGAGAGAAGAGAAAACCTAGAAACGAAGAGTTCATAATAATGAGAGTCTAAAAATGTTGTGACAACGAAATAACTTTCTAAATATTTAACTTTAGACAGAGAATAGACTTCGTTATTTAAATAGCTAAAGTTTATGATAGTGCAAATATTTAAAAAATTGTCGTCGATAACGGTTTTAAAATATTTACACGATTATAAGTTACGGTTTTATACTAGTATATATAGGCTTCAATTATTTTAGAACTAAATCTTATAATTCTGGAAATAATTTCAAAAATATTACCATATTTTGGAAAACTTCTTGTTTGTTTTTTTTTTAACCAGAGTCTATTAAGTGATTTTGAATATATTTTTTGCACTGCTATATATATAAATAAAAGTGTGGATAATTGAGAACTATGTAATCCTAAATATTTCCAAAAACAACATTTTAAATTTGGTTGTTATTTTTTAATTAATAAAATTTAAAACTACACTAATTAAGTTTTTTTTTTTAAAGATAGAATAGTTTCTAACATGTCAAAATTCATACAATTTTATTGGCCAACACCTAGTAGGAGCCGTATTGGATTTTTTTTTTTTTTTTTTATATACAGAAACAAATATTTATATTAGCAGAAAGCTATCTTGGACTCTTATTTTATAAAGTACCTTCTACTTTTAATGAAATGGCTAATAGAAAAAAGTACAATCAACACAAAAAGAGTATGATATCTTAATTCAATAATAGTAAATATACATATTTTTTTGTTTCCTCTTTCTCATCATTATAGCTCATCACATATGTTTCTTTCATTCTGTTTTAAATAGGTGTACGATTTCCATTTCCCTTCTTAATTATAATACACTTTTTATAATTTTTAAATATGCATATAAACTATTGCTCCCACAAATGCATAAAATAATATATAATTAAATCATTAGGAGTTTGATTTCCATTTTTCTTCCATTAATTAACTGTGCACGATATAGTTGAGATGTATAATTGGTTCACGGTTATTTTAAGTTACTAGATATTCTTATTGAATACTTACTTTAATTTAAATTAAATCATTAATGAAATTGTACATAATGTTTCTAAAAGACACTAAAGATATTTTTCCAACTAGTAATTGAGAATTAATATATTCTAGATATTTAAGTTATTGAAGTGTGATCAATGGAAACCAATCACAATGCATATACATCACTAAACCCTCACTACAATATTATAAAATATATGTTTCATAAGAATGTATTTCTCTTATGAAAATAAGATAAATAACCTTTTCTCGATCTATAATAGTTTGTAGAGAGCAAACAAACAATGAACTATTTCAATCCATTACTTGAACAAATAATGTAAGAGAAAGAAAGTAAACTATATAACAGCTGACAGTCAAAAGATGAAAGAAGTTATTAACAAAAAGAAAAATAAAGTAAACAATGAAAAAAAAGGCACAACTTAAATATTCATTTTAACTGGCAAAATATAATATAAATTTAACTTGAATTTAAAAAACTTCTAAAAAATAAGTTTTCCTATAACATATTTTTCTTGTGGTGATTTAATTGTAACTATTTTCTTGTTAAGGAATTTTCTTTTTTGATTTGTCATTTTAAAAACGAATGCAGCAGTAACTATTTCATGGATTATGTCCTTAAAAAATGAGAAATAATAAATAGTGAAGAGAAATCACAATGAGATAAATAAAGGTTATAAGAAGAAAAAAATTAACACATAAAAGCGATATCATTATCTGTACTTCTATTTTTTATGTCAAAATTTTAAACACTTACGTAGTATTGATTTTCTTGTACAAAGACAAGGATGTTTATATATTTAAGATAAAAACTCCCAAATATATATTTTTTCAGACAATGAATAGTAGTATTGTGAGAATGTATTTCTCTATAGAATTATTCATGCAAAAAATAAAGTCTATCCATGATTACATTATAATAATAATAAATAAATAAAAAATAATAATACTAATAATTTTTGAAAAAATAAATCTTGATAATATACACACACACATACACTAATATTAGATACATAACATTTGTGTAAAAACTATGTTTATTTTTATTTATATAAATAAAAGACAAAAATTACAATTAAATATAACTAAATTATAATATATAAATAGAAACAAATATATAATCTATAATACAAGTCTTACTTTATTAAACTAGTTTTATATTTCATGTGATAAATTCTCTTATAATAAAGTAAGAAGATCATACACAATATAGTAATCTTTTGTATGTAAAAAAAAAAAAACATTACTTAATCTTGAAACAATCAGAAGATATTAGAGTAAAAAAATAAAGTGTTAAAATGAAACATGATGGTATTAGCTTTGTTATTAGAAAGTGATTGGAGAAAGCATAATAAGCATGTTGAAGCCCTGATCTGATCCTTTTGTCTTTTTCTTGGCTTTTTTGTATATAGGCTTTACATATACATACACTTAGCTTTTAACCCTCTTTGTTCCTTCCAACTACCATCCTTTTGGTCACTAATCATAAGAAGCCCCATTGTTAATGGAAAAGACACGTGGCAGCCAAAACGTGTTGGAATGTCCAATGGGGAAGTTCACACGTGTACATGAATGGGGATGGGTCCCACGAGTGTAGTGGGAGGTTCCCTTAGGTTAATGATTGTATTCTCCACAACAAGTGTACCACCTGTCTTGTTGTGCTTTTCTTTGCATGCATTATGTTGTCCTCCTCTTCACACCTTTCCATGCCACAATGTGCCCATGACTCCTTCATGGGGACCCACTTTTTCTCTCTTCTCTTCTCAAAACAAAACCCTAAGTGGAATACTGGGTCCCACCCAATTCCAACAAATCTTCTTTTTTTTTTTCTTTTCTTTTCTTTTCTTCTTCTCTCCTTCATCCTCCAAACTCATTCTCATCCAATCCAATCTCCATTCCAAAACCTTCATTTTCAACCAAACAGGAATACACTACTGTTGCTCTGCTGCTTCATGCCTTCCTCATACTAATCTTCTGTTTAATTTCCAAACAGACTTTATGTTTTATATATATATATATATATATATATATATATATATGTAATATATTA
>Ga0214542_1003171_pt1 | contig 33830 bp, 20 predicted proteins | sample CNSS1metaG_FD_160096 | JGI IMG/M metagenome (GOLD analysis project Ga0214542, IMG submission 160096) | Root nodule microbial communities from cowpea collected in UCLA plant growth center, Los Angeles, California, USA - CNSS1 | ecosystem: Host-associated > Plants > Roots > Nodule | place: USA...
GATACCCGTGGGGTTTGGGTATGGGGATGGGGATGAATTTTTTATGCGGGGATGGGTATGGGATAGCGAAACCCGTCCCCGCCCCACCCCGTTGCCATCCCTACTTACAACATGAAAAAAAAAAAATAGTTCTTCTCTTTTGATGGTTTGCTATGAGCTAAATTTTTATCCATAGGTAAGTCAAGTGTTATCCACTAATTTTACCTATCAATTTGAGTTTGTCTTATCAATAATTAATTTTGCTCAACAATCTTATAGTTGAGTTCTTCAACACAATTTAAACTATTTACACTCTTAGGATAAGAATAAGCATAATATTTTTCAACTTTTTCTACGTGAAATTAACAACTACAACAAAATAATTCCTTGGGACATAGGAAAAATACCTGGGTACGTGAAAGTTTTTTCTTTTAAAATTTATGTAGAAAAATATAATCTAAATTGAAATAATAAATAATCATTCTGGTTTATATTTTTGGTATATATATACACACACGCATATATATAATGGATATAATACTCATAGTATATATTATGAATAAAACAATTACATAGTAAAGGTATATGTTACCAAATGAAAAAAAAATTATATATTTAAGGATATAATATGTTTTAGTCTCTCAATTAGATATAATTATTTTTCTTGCTCTTAAAAAAATGTGGAGAAATTAGTCCTAAAAAAAAGCACAATTATCTTTTTAGTCCTTGAAATGATATAATTGTAGATGTTTCGACCGTAACTCTGACAACATTATTAGGAACAATCACCACGTTTCCGAGGTATTGTTCGCTTTGGAGTGTGAAGTTTTGTCACGGTTTTGTTAAGGTTTTGTCATTAAAAAGTGCCTTGGAGGTGGATGGAATATTTAAACTGTGTTCGACCTCAATTGGGTGTATCGGAACAAGCCCTAGTCGAGGACAAGGGGAGTTTTCGACCCCATGGTGGACGCCAAATGTTCTTATCAGAAAAGGTCGAGTGCAAGTGGTGAGGTCCAAGCAATCACCCGAACGTCCAAATTCTAGTTCTCGTTGTCCAAGTGAGGGGAAGCTTCACCAGCAAAAGACTATTTGATGCTTAAGTAAGTAAAAGATAATGTGTATGAATATTCAATCAAGTGAAATACGCTTGTATATATAGTGTTGTTTTAACCTGGAACTAGGTTGGTCATGTTGTACCTGCTTGACAACTGCCTCTTACCACGATATTTGGATGAGGCGTGATAGTTTACTAGACATGCAGAACAATTATGATCGTGCTACCGAGATTAGAGATATACAAATCAGATTCATCTTGTATCTTTGCTCCACTAGCTATAACCAACTAACACTCAACATATATAGAGCAAGTTAGTATAACAAACTTAATTGGTGTTGATACCACTAGCTCAACATCTAACTCTCTAATTGGAAGTTTAAGTTTCTTAACACAAACAAGGGACACAAAAGGTATAGGTTGCAACATAATCAAATAATACAAATAATTTTACTCCAAAGATAAAACAATTACCTTTAGCAAGACTAAAAAATTGTAAAGCTTCAACTCCATTCATGGCAAACACTCTACTAGTTGCTTTGGGCTTGTGATTGTTACCCTGTTGTGTTTGCTACACTCCACTAGAATTTTTTCTTGCCAAATAGTCTTTTTCGCATGATCATATGTATGACATCTTGATTTTCACCGTCTTTTGTAAAATCAAAGATACTAAGATTATCTAAATTTTGCAATATAAAGTACAACATAGGTCGATTCTCAAAGAACAAATAAATACTAGGGTTTAGGGATTGAAAAATATAAAACATAAATTGCAAAACAAAATAAGAAATAAAAGAAAAAATTAAAAAGATCAAAACAAATCAATTCACATATTCAAGAACCAAACAATGCTCTTATCAAAGTTCTCTAAAGATTTCAATCTAAGTTTGAATAATTAACCGATTCAATTAAACAACTAAATTGATTATATTAATTAAGTCAAAATGTCATACAATTTAATTTGTATTTAGTTATTAAATCAAAATTTAAGGAGTTTCTAATTTGAATCTAAAATAAGAAATGTAATTCAATATCACAAAGAAAAAAAAACTGAAAAATAAAGAATAGAGGAATAAGCTTGGAATGAAAAAAGATTGATGAAACATAATTTGGCTTGTTTGTTCTTGATGACGTGAATTATTTAAAGATTTGGTTCTCCATTCATGAAGAACAAAGATAAGTGATAGAGAAATGGAAGAGACAAACAAAAATGAGAGAAAAGAGAGAAAACTAAAAGAACTAAAATTTAAAGATTTGACAATTGATTTTTGTCTCCTGTTTTGAACACATTTAGACCTTACAGAGGTTCTAAAATCTGAAGCAAAGATGAGATTAAATGTGGACTCTAACTAGATCCATAAGCCCAATTACAAATATTTAACCTAATATTACACACAAAAGATAGTTCGTGGATTTCCTTTAATTTTTTTTAATAAATCTATCTTAATTTCTAAAAATTGTAAACAATAGAAGAGAACTTTGAATCTAGCAAAACATATTTCATTTTGAGGTCTTAAATATGTAGAATAGAATCAATATAACTAGAATCATCTAAAAATAATATCTATAAAAAAAAGTTACGGTCAAAACAATAAATAAATGTCAAATAAACTGAAAATATAAAATCAAAACAAATATATACAATAAATATTTATATTAATAAATACCTTTTATCAACATATGTTACAAAAACTGAAAATATTTATATTAATAAATATTTTTTATCGACACATATTAATTATCTGTTAATATATATTTTTGTTAACAAAAATTCAATACATAATTAATAATCCCTCATTCCCTTCCTTCCACCTTCAACTCTCCAATTTTATATCCTCATATTGATAAGTCATTTAAATAGTGCATTAAATAATTTAAATGTTATAGTTTAATAAGTAAAACTGAGTTCAAATTTTAATACGAAATCACGGTTTTTAAGAGATAATTTTGTCATATATGATAATCTTAATTAATACTTAAACTGAATTATCTATAGTAAAATATACATATAAATCTGAAAAATAAAAGTGTGGATATAAATCATTCACCAACTTTTGTAGTTGAGGAATGAGAAGTATATGGCTGAAAGTGGGAAACATAGTCACTTTCCTCAACTTATCTCTACTTAACACAATAATAAATAATAAATAATACTATGATCATGACATCATTTTTTTTTTCCTTCCTAAACCCTACTTTGACACATTAAACATAACTTAAAAAGTGGGTCCAATAACACTTTTAGGTGATTCTTGATTCTACAATTTGTGAAAGTGAGGGTAATATAATGTTCTAAGAACTTATAATAATTAAAAGGAGAAATACCAAACAAGTCAAAACTTATATATTAAATGGTTCATATTGAATCTTCTGGTAAAAATATCTCCCTAAAATAATAGTGCTATGAAGCCTTTTATACGTCAAAGATGGAAAAAAAATAAAAATGTTGCAGCATATTTTGAGTGTTGTGAATGACCTATTGAATCTTGACCTTGACCTGATCAATCTTGACTCTCGACTACTAATAATACGTAATTACAGAACAAAAATACTTGTCTTTTCGACAAAAATACAAAATTTTAAATAAAATAAAAATTAAACAATTATTTAAATATAATTATGAACTGTAGAAAAATGAAGCTTGTAAAAGAAATTTGTTATATATATATATATATTCATTTAAGAAAATCTTTGTTAATATTCTTTATTATAATTTTTGTTTACTTAGATAATGTTTTCATTGTGAGTACTCACTATTGAAATTATTATATCATAAACTCTAAAATATTGTTGTAATTTGTATTGAAATTGTTTATAATCTACAATTATATATAATTTTTTTAATATTTGATAATTACTTTTTTGTGTACATGTTACACTATTCATTTTATCTTATTAATATAAATTATTTTATGACATCCCATTTTTAATAGAGTAATTTACTAAAATTAAGCATCACATAATTATAATGTAAAAGAGCACATGACATGAAGCATACATGTACTAACTATTACAGTTATCCATAATATACTTGGATTAAAAGTTTAGGCACACCACGATGCCATAAAACATGACACAAGAGTACTGTTCAACGACGGAACTATGTGGTGACAAGGGGAGCCACGGCTCCCCCATTTTTTTTTTTTTAATTTTTTTATATATATTTATATATTTTTTAAAATTATATTTATATATTATTTATATTAAGTTTATATTATGAAAATTAATAATAAAAGATAAAATAAAAAAAATTAATGGAGACATTGATTTATAAAAGAGATTGGGATTTTTTTTCTGGCTATAAGATCTTTCCACCATGTAAATTATCATGAAAGTGTGTGAAGAGAAATAAATACAAAGAGATAGATTGAGAAATAGAGGTTGAGAAACATATAGATTGAGATTGAAGTATACATTCTTGCATGATCTCTCACATATCAAGGTTAGTATCTTATTATGATTTATGTATGTTAGATTTATGATTCTCTTTAGGATATTTCTCCCAAATTAATATAAACCTTAATTATGATTTTGGAGATTCTTTTATGAAATTGGTATGAACCCTAATTATAATTTTCCCCAAATTATTCTAACTCTTAACTATGAAATTTAGGGATTTTGTGTTTTTCGCTGCCTGTGGTAAATTTTTTTTAAAGTTTTGAATTTATACAGGTTGCTTATTTAATTAAAGTGGTATGAGTTTTGTTATGTTTTGCATTGTGATAATTGTGATTTGTGAATATAAATTTTATTTTTTCTAAATAGACGAGAGGTGATAAATTTATATTAGAAAGATTATGATAAAAAGTAAAAAAAAAAATGGTTCCTTTCTTTTAAAGAGGAAGGTTTGTGATAAAGATGAAAAAAAAATGCATTTACTTTAACTAAACTTAGAAATTTCACGAGAACCAAGAATTCAAGATAATCAAAAACAAATATCTAAAGTTCTTAGAATTAAATATAATATAATGAATTTAAAAATTTATTAGAATGCGATTTGAGAAAAACGACTTCAAATTTGACAATACCACCAAATTAAACTGATGAGGTACGAAGAGCTTATCTAAAATGGCATTCATGGTTTGGTATCATAATATAATAACATGATATAATAGCGAATGATCGTAATAATGTTTTGAATTCTACTATTATGTATGCTTGTTTTAAACAGAGGAAATAAAGATAAAAGATGAAAAGCTTTTTTACTAACTAAAAAAAATTATATATAACAAATTTAATTTGGCACCCCTATATTTTTTGTCCAAGTTCCGCCACTGGTACTATTGTTTTCCAAAAGATTGCTCATAGAGCAAGGAGTTTACAATAAACTAAGAGTTCTTCAAGAGGTGCTCAACAGTGAGCCACAACCCAGACCAAGGGGCCACTCTACACAGCAACATCTCCACCACCCTGAGTACCTCTAAGGGTTTCCACATCTGCTCACACCAATAAATTGATGATCATTGTAAAAAGGAAAAACCAAGCAAAATATAAAGCAAGTTATCAACAAATAAAGTAGTAGGCACCCAAATCATGTGAAACAAACAAATGCAGGACATTTCGACTCAATATCCGGATCATACTCTTCATATAGAATTCTAAAGGAAGTATGCACATGTGCTGGTTTCTAAACTCTACAGAGTCTAGACGCAAGGGGTTATCACCCAACCACACACAAGGTTAATCCTCTAATGTCTTGGGCCCAATATGTCCCAAGACTAGGACCTCCTGCCACTCTCACCACATCAATTGTTCTACTCTATGTGAGTGTGAACAATTGTTAGAGTTCAGGGTACCTTCCTTTATCAAGACATCTCTTATATCAAGGTATACACTAACCACACACATCACCAAGAGTTTCCCATGAAGCTCTTTTACCAACACATTCCACATGTCATCTCAATCACTCAATTCTCATGTCAATCCACCACCAACCAAACATATCATGTTCTCCATTGCATACTTTTCAAAGGCACACCAATATTCAATCCAACCAAGTCATGACTAATTTCATAATAACACATTCATTTCAGTCACATTCAAGCATACATATCAAGCATGGCCACATAGTATGAGCAAGGAAAAGTAATTAACACAAGCATGGAGCCACATCAGCCAACACAACAACTTTTTGTCAGGAATTTTCACCCAAGCTAAAGGTCCTCGCCCAGGCGAAAGGGTACCTTTCGCTCAGGTGAGCCATTCTTGCCTAAGCGAGAGCTCGACAGGGGTTGTTGCAGGGTTCCAGCGAGTTCTCGCTCAGGCGAAAGCGCCTCGCCTAAGCGAGACCACTTCTCGCTCAAAACACAATTTGTCGCCTAGGTGACAACTCACGCTGGAACCAGGGGTGAGTTCCTGCTACTCTCGCTTAGGCGAGGGTCACCCGCTTAGGCGAGATTAGCAGGTTTCTCACATGTTCACACCTGTAACTCCCTGTTCAACCATGCACACACACGCCATACAGATTCATACAACTATCAACATTATTCAAGCACCAGAAACATGAAAACATACCAGGGATAAGCAAACTAACTTAAAAACATAAACCCTAGCTTCCCTTACCTTACTCAAACTTAGCCAAACGAAAACAGGACCCCAAGGAGAGCAACACAGTTCCAGAAATAGATTAAGGATTTGAAAATATTGGCACACGAAAAACAATAGGGTTACTAGGACGAACCCTAGGCAGAGCCACAACAAGACAGCTGGAAAAAGGAAGGTTGGGGTCTACTTACATGGAGATACAAGTTCAAGCAGCTCCGAGCAAAGAAGATTCGCTAACTTGAGGAGGCAAGAACTTGTGTCTTAGCAGAGCTGCTGGTCAATAATTGAGGAAGGGGAGAGATCTGATTTTAGGAAAAGAGACAAATGAGAGCTTGGCAGGATCGGAAGGGATCTTGGGGTCCCCATAATGGGCTGACTCTGGACCTTTTAAGAGGCCAGACTCAACCCTCTCTTAAAATAAAATTTAAATAAAAAGGGGGTCTTACAATTTTATCCTCTAAATTTTTCATCTATTTTTTAAAAATATTTTTTAAGAATATATATTTTTTCAAAGTTAATAACTTTTTCATTTTGATAATTAGGATAATTAATTTTTTATTCTTTTAATTAGTAAAAGCGGACAGACTTGTGAAAAAAAAAAAAAAAAAAGCGCATATGTTTTCACTGGTGGTTACATAAAAGGATGAAAATATGATAAGAATGAAACAACCTACTAAAACAAAAGTGCCAATATTGGATTACGATTTATGGTAAGAATTCGAAATTGACTTATTTATCAAAAAATTATAAAAAAAAACTTAATTGTATATTTGTTATTAAATATTTTTAAATTTAGCGTACTTTACTGACACATTAAATATGTCATAAAATGCTAACTTGAAAACGATATATTTTACTATAATTATTTTGAAAAACAATGTTTTTTTGTATTGAACGTGATGGTAAAATATGTAAAAAAAAATCGTAAAATACGTCAAACAAAATTTAGAAGGAAAACACACAAAATAATACTAGTAAATGGTAATATATATATATATATATATATATATATATATATATATATATATATATATAATTAAAAATAATTAATCTCACTAAAAATATCACATAAAAAATAATTAATCTAATTCTTTGAATCTTGGTGGTGTCATAGTGACCTTAAACCTAACATTTGTCCAAGATTTCTTCCAAGAAAGGCACGAAAGAAAGTGGAAAGCATGTGGATTTGTTGACTAATAATGCGATTAAGGAGTAACAATGATTTGATGAATGAACACGCAATTGTTTTCTTTGTATTTATGGCTTTTCTCACTTTCGTACGTTGTTCATGTGTGAAACACTCACCAAGCTTCCATTCCATAATTATCCCTCTATATATTAAGTCTTATGTTAAGAATTGAAAGGAATAGGCACTAATTAAAGTTAGAGTATTTTAGAAAAAAATATAATTAAATCAAATTAAAATAATTCACATTTGCTTATAGTTAAAAAAATATAAACTTAATTATGTCTTAAGTCTTTCCTAAATAAGGAGTTTTTAATTGTTTTTCTAATAAACTTTTATAGTTTATTAAGTACTCAATTTTTTTTTTCAATTGAGTCTTGTTGATGTATGTGTTAAGTCGATGAAGTGGATGTTATATTGTCATGTCATCTAAGTTGTCGTCACATGTTATTTTATTATTTTATGATTTTAAAATTTTAAAATTTTAAAATTTTATAATTTCTAATGTATAATTTTATAATTATACAATTTTTTAATAAAAATTGCATAATTATAAAATTATAATTTTATGATTTTAATCGAAAGTTAAGAAATATAATAATTTTATATTTCATTCTAAAAAGCATAACACATAAAAATCGAATATCACTTATAGAGTATTCAAATTCAGTAAGGTATCTAACATATTTAACGCTACCACTCTAATGGTGTGTTTGGATCCGCATGAGTACTGTTCATGCAGATAGAAAGTGAGTTGCAGATGTGTTTGGTTCTACTGATTTGCGCTGATTTAAGATGATGAATTTGTACATGAGTTGCAAATATAGACACTCTTTAAGATGAAAAAAATGTAAGAAAAGATAATTCATCACGTTAAAATTACTTCATGGTCTGTGTGTACAAAAGTAAAAATACTAGTCCCATCATTCCTATTTATAAACTTTTTTTTAAATAACTTATCGTCCATTTTTGTAAGACTCGTTTGTAGTTAATGTATTAATTATTTTTCAAAATATCCTCAATTACTGAACATGTTTTCATTTAAAAAAAAAGTTAATATGGTAAATATTTTAAGTGAAGGACATAAAACTTCTCTCTCCTAAACTCATTTGAGAACAAAGTACTCACCAAAATCAAAGTTACATTTAACTACTTTACTTTTAACTCTAAGGATAATTTTAGAACAACAATAGAAATTACTCCCATATCCTCCTAAATAATAGTAGTTTAAGGTTTTTTCATCAAATAAAAAATATTTAATTATTCTATTATAACTCTTTTAATTTTCGCTTTCCAAACAATTTTCAATGCATAATTATCACGGAAAAAAGAAGTTATATTATCTCATAAATTTAAGAAATAAGGTAAAAAAACAAAAAAAAAATTCCATAATAAAATAACTATAACGTAAGAATAAGAGTATTATTAACTAATTTATTGTTGTTGTACCTATTTGGATCGAAATATTCGAGTATTCGACTAGACATATTTGGATCTCGATATATTTAGCAGAAATCTTAAAATATTCGGAGTTAGTGATACTCTTAAAGATAATAGTGTTACCTAAATATTGGAGAATGTTTATATGTGATAATAAGTAAAATATATTTATAGATTGTGTATAGTATGGATCGTCCAACCTTAAGGGAAATCGGATAGTCACTTAACCATCCGCGTTACAGAGCTGTTATATTCAATTCCAAATTGGCCGACCGATGATGATCGGATGACTAAAAGAAGAAAACTAATGACTAAGGTTACTAATCATGGTTAAAGGAATTGAACTCTAATATAGACCGACCCTAATCAAAAGTCCATTACAAAATCTATAAATAGGGGTCTAGGTAAGATGATAAGTTACTCACTCTCAATAATTGCGTATCTAATACTCTCACATATGGATCGACCTAACTTTGGCATTGGAGAACCTTTGACAGATACCCTCGAATGATCCTTAGGACGTGATCGAGCGACCTCATACTCCGAAAACAAATTACAAACTTAATTTATTCATCTAAAGGTATGTAAAACCTATAAATACAACAAATAATCACATGCAATATTTGCTCAATTATCTTATTTACTATTATACTCATATGTTCTACTATTCCGTTAAACTTTTCCTCACTTGCACGTCAGTCTTTTGCAAATTACTATTTTTCTTTATAACTCAATTTTTTCCCTAGCATGCAACAATTTGACTCTTCAGAGTCTTATATTCTACCTTGAAGGAACTTTGTCAAACAATTTTCTTAAAATAAGTGAATTAGTTTAAATGGCGTTAGTATATTATAAAGTAATCTATGAACTTTTTTTTATCAAAACTAAAAGTTCTAATCTATACAAATATTTTTTATCTTCTAAAATATAAATTTATTGTATTTTTTTCCATCATAGTTTTGTATCTATATCTATATATAATCTTATATATATATATATATATATATAAATAAAGAGGATTTCTCTTTTTGGTGTCCATATCTGCTTTCCAATTTTACCTTTTAAATAGTTTTTTTAATAAAATTATTATTTTACTAACTTCATCCTCTAAATGACTGTTTTTTTAAGGTTAAAATATTAATTTAGTCCCTATTTTCATTCGATTTTGTTAATTCAGTCCTAATATTATCATTTTTTGTTCAATAAGGTTTTAGTTTTCATCAAATTTGTTCAATTTAGTATTTTTGACTAGCATCGTTTAAATAATTAATGGATAGTGAATAACAAATGTTATGTGTCACTTTGTGGTTTTTTTAATTTTTAATTTTTCGTAATTTGAAAAACAATGTCGTCATGTCATGTGTGAGTATCAATGTCATGTGTTAGTGTCTTATCTTCAGTTTGGTCCCTATATTTATTTTTTTGTCAATTTAATCCCAATTTTTTTAAATGGAGCAATTTTGTCATTTTCCAAATTAAAACCAAATTTATATTTTATATTAATATTTTTATTAAAATTCACATTTTTATTAAATATTTCCAATTTCGGAGTAGAGTTGGTTTAAAATTAGAATGGAAATTTTAGAAATGGGGACTAACACCATTGGTTTGAAATTTTAAGAGGTTAAAAATTACATAAAATATTTAATACTTTATGTGATTTTTAGGTTAAAAATCAATTCAATTATTTAATATTTTATGTGTTTTTTAGGTTAAAAATAATTAGATAGTTTAACCTAAAAATCAGCATAACAGTTATATAAAAATTTAATTTAGTTTGAATTTGGAAAGGGACAAAACTACGTCATTTAAACAAGATTGGGACCAAATCGAATATAAGAAACTAACAGGTGACACTAATACTGACACATGATATTAACTCTGACACGTAACATTGTTACTATCACGTGACACGATGTTGGTTTGACACATGAACATTTTTTTAAATTAAGAAAAATTTTTAAAAATTAAAAATTACAAACTAACATGTGACATGGTTCACTCTTTATTAATTATTTAAATAACATTAGTAAAAAAAATTTGTACAAAATTGACGAAAATTTGAACCATAGTAAACAAAAAAAAATATTAGGACTTGACAAACAAAAATAGAGACTATAATAATATTATAACTTTTTTTTAATCAACCATTTTTATTTTTACTTAATCGTTTTCTAAACTTAATCAGTTTTTAATTAAAAATTCTATAAAATAAAAAATTACTTATAATAAAATTATAAAATTTATTTATATATAATTTTATATTATAATTATAATAATATCATTATTATTATTAATATTATTTTAACTATCATTAAAAGGTAATACATATCGCATAACACATGTATTTTCACCTATATAATTTGAAGTAACTAATACCGTATGACTCACATTAACAAAAATTAAAATCAGTTATTAATTACAACACGACTTAAAAGAAATATATAATAAAATAGTTTATCAGAAATGGAAAATTTTTTTTATTACTTATTTTAAAAGGGTCTTATTTTCGAGTGACATCTTTTCCTTTTAAGAGTCAAATATAAACCTAACTTAATTTAAAAACCTTTTCAGCAAGATTGGTGATTGTTAAATAAATAATTATTTCATAAATAAAGAATACATATTCAATATACTTAAAGTTTACTTACACCTTTCTTTTATGGAAATTATATATGTTTAGGCTATTTTGTTATAAGTGTAAAGTACATCTACAAGTTTTCTTCAAATCTATCAATTAAATTTGCATGGTCTCATTAATTTTTATTACGTACTTTTTATATATTATTATATTTAAATATTGATTTATATTATAAAAATTATAAATTTTAATTTATCATATTAAATTAATTTATTATGATATATTTTTATTTGTTGTTTGTTGTCACATAAAAATACTATTCTAAATATCTTGAGTATTTAATAATGTATAATTTTAATTTATTTAATAACTCAAAAATTTATTTCAACTCATGCCCACAACTCTATTAGAATTTAAAAAGGAGCATCATGTATTATTGTTAAATTTTGACTATATTAGCGTAAGACAATTTGTAAGTCATTGAAAAAAAAATGATATTGAAAACAATTTGTAAACACATATTATGTGAATTTTAATATATTGAAATCAAATATAAAATAATATAAAATTTATAAACATAATTTGTATAAAAGGAAATTTTAAATCATATGAAAATTAAAATACTATTGTCTAATTAAAAATTATTAAAGAATAAAAGTTTATGTATAACTAATAAAGTCACATTATATATAAATTCTTCCAATTGCCATAGAAAGATGTTGATTCTTAAATAGTTTTGAATGTACTTACTTGGAGGGATTAAAAACTTCCACTTGTTGCAAATCTTTTAATGTGTTTAGTGCACTAACATAATGAATATTGTTATCACTTTTATATGCAAGAATCCTTTCTCTTATTCTTCCCTTTTCACTTTTAACTCTTTTTTATTACAAGCCACTCTTTTAATTAGTTTGATTCTTATGTGAATATAATTGATAGCATAATCATAAGATATGTTTCATGGCTAATAAATAACTTAAATAAGCTTTAAAGTTATATTATTAAGTGTTGGGATTGATTCATTGTGATATGATTGTTTTTTTTTTCAAAAGTGACTGATGTAACTTTTTATTATGGTTTGAAAATATAAATTATTATTATTATTATTATATGCATTAGTTGCCCTATTATGATGTGTTTTTTTATTGTTTAAGTTTTAATTTTAAAATCATAAATTTCCAATAACGCAAATATAATAGCATTGTCAATTTTTAATTTAGATAAATTTTATCAGAATATGATATATTCTTGATATGACCCATACTATTCACAAATAAATAAATAAATAAATAAATAAATATATATATATATATATATATATATATATATATATATATATTATAGTTATAGTTATCTAACTATCGCAAAAACATTTCAACATAAGAAACATTCATTACAATAAATTTTCTTATAAGTGATGGTTAAAAGTTTATGCTAATTTTCAGTCTTTTTTTTATCAGCCTCTCTTTTGTCAATATATTACTCTTGACAATATATTTATTGATTAAGTTTATTGACATTAAATTATCATGATTTAATTCATATATGCACACGTTTATTGAATAAAAAACTCATTAGCTTAAACTATAATAATAAAAAAAGAGAAAACATATAAAATATAATAAAAGAATAAAAAGAAAGTTAACCATGAAAATAGCTTTTGACCCCATCTTCTACTATCTTCTTTTTCCCCTCGTAGTGAACTTTTACCAAACAATATAATTCTCTCTACATTTTATCTTATCATGAGATGTGAGATTTAATTTTGAGATGCAAAAATAATTAGCCTGTTATAAAATTAGAAGGCACCAAATATTTTTTTACAAATATATAAAACTATATTTTCTTAAGTTAGCCCATTAGTTAAATATAAATGATTATAGTAATTTAGCTTAATTATAAATAAGTGGTTTTGAATCTCCACAATGATTCTCCATTATTTAATTTTTTTTTCCTAAATTCCTTTTAACTTCTTATGAAAACTATAAACATTTCTCTAGACAACTTTCTCTATTAAAATAATTTTCACATCCCCATTAACTTATTTATCCTTTTCCTTATAAATTAAAACCGTTAAAAGTGAGTTTAAAGCTTAATTCAACCCCACAAAACCAGTTTGTAAGGTGAGATTTGCATCCTACTTATATATTATGAATTGATCTTATCTCTAGTCAATGTAGGACTTTCAACACACTCCCTCGTGCCAAGGTATATACATCTCATGCATAAAACTAGAAATGAATGGATGGTCCATTAGCGGTCTGATATCGGGTGGAACAAAATGTTCAACAAAGTTTCCAAAAATAGGTTCTAACCTGACTCACTCTAATACTATGTTAGAAATGAGTTTAAAATCTAACTAAACTCTACAAGAATACTTTTCACACATAAAAAAAAGTGATTCATAGAAAAAAAAAAAATTAACGTCACTAGGTACATATTCCTTGATGCTATTTAGTCACAAATAGAATAATTATTAAACAAGCAAAATGGCATTTTCCGAAGAGAGAGGTGGGCCATGCCCCACCAAATCATTCACCCATGATTTGTAAAAGAGTTGCATCATCCAAGCCCATTCCATTCCTTTGCATAGCCCACCTTAAACAAAACGTGTCATTTCCTTCATCTATGATGGCTGGAGTGTGTGTAACTTAAACTCTTATCTCTCTCTCTCCCTCCTTATAAGTAATAAAAATAAAATAAAAATAAGTAAATAAATGAACATTGCTGATTTCATATGATGATAATAAAGCAGTGAATGATGATTCTTCCTTCATTGTCCTCTCTATCCTTCTTCTACATCTTCTTCTCTTACTCTTTCTGCAATAACAACAGCATCACCAATCCCTTCAAGCCGGCCAAAACCCCATTAGCCAAACGTTAATTTTTTTTCTCTTCAACACTCTCTTTTAGATAATCACATATTCAATTTCATTGCCCAGCATAAAAAAATAAGAAAATTTATAAAAAAAATGATCTTTTTGTGAATTTCGACCCGATTGGTCACCGACGGGTTTCGATCTTCTCCGTGCCAAAGTTGCAATCTTTTGGACTTTTGGCGAGGTGGGTCGATCCGATTTCGTTCAATAATTGTGGGTTTGATCTGGAAAAGGAAAAGAGGAGGAATTGGGTTATTTCCGATTCAAGATTTTGTGTCCTTTTTTGAAATGGTCTATTTCCATAGCTCGATCTCTATCTGCAAGTCCGTTGATCAATCATCTTCCATGGCGAATTCAATTTGTTCTGCGGATTTTGGTTCGAAATCAAGGCAAATCAATCATCTTCAGAAGAATCGGAGAACCCCCAATTCATCATCGTCAGCATCATCGAATTCCCTTCAGATTCCTCCCTGCGATCGATCTCGATCGGCCATGGTTGATGTTGTGATGTTCATTGCTGTTGTCTGTGCCTGTGGCTTTTTGTTCTTTCCTTACTTGGAATTTTTGGTGACTAAGTGCTATGACGGGGTTAAGGTTGTCGTGTTTTTGGTTAAGGAAGAGGTTTCGGTTGCACCTTGGATCTATGTTTCCATAGGTTTGAGTGTTGTGTGCGCTGCATTGGCCACGTGGGGTGTGGTGGCTTGCACCAGTAGGAGGTGTGGGAATCCCAATTGCAAGGGTCTGAGGAAGGCTGCTGAGTTTGACATTCAGTTGGAGACTGAAGATTGTGTGAAGAATTCTGCTTCTTCCTCCGTGAATTCTGCAAAAGAGAGTGGTGGCAGTGGTGGTGTGAAGAAGGGTCTCTTTGAATTGCCCCGTGATCATCATAGGGAGCTGGAGGCTGAGCTCAAGAAGATGGCACCGCCTAATGGAAGGGCTGTGCTTGTGCTACGAGCAAGGTGTGGATGTTCTGTCGGAAGGTTAGAGGTGCCAGGACCTAGGAAGCATCATCGAAAGATCAAGAAGTAGCAGCAGCTGCATCAATCCTGTTCCAGTAGGAACAGGAGAGGAGAGGACACCCTTTTGATTTATTGGAAGGAAGGAAGGAAAGGGATAAGTGGATCAACCAGAGAATGTGTACTTGTTGTCCTTGTGTTCATTGATCTTGTAGGAATTTAGGATGTCTTTAAATAAGCCCCTTGGCAATAAGTTGTAAGGAACTATGGGTCATACACAATTAGTTGGTTATACCTGGAAATACAAAAAAACATTTTTATTTTAATTTACTTCTTGAGTTTTCAAGATTTATATAGATTTTTGCATCATGGTTTTGAATTTTACTCTCTTGTGGTTATTGTTATGCTGTGTGTTGTTTTTGGGAAGATAAGTGTAGGACAAGTTCTTAATCTTGCTATGTGCTCCAGGTTATGACAGATTAAGTTTGATGTTCTGAACATATATCTGAGTTTGTTTCAATCTTGAAAAAATTCATTCATAGGAAGATTCCTCTATTTTCATTGCCCTGTGTTGTGATTGTAGCAGAAGATGTCCGGAATGTTCACTGTGGGAGAGACTGTTCAACCTCAAGGACGTGGCATCTTTTTATTCAGGTAGAAGAAAGCTTTGGTTCTATTTGAATTCTTTTTTCAGAAAATTGAGTTTGGTAATGGAGAAAACAGTTGGATGGTAAATTTTAGAATTATTTTTTACTTTGTGTATGTCTCGTTTTGTATATTGTTATATTGTATATGTTGTATGATATTTATCAGACTTTTACTTAGCCAGTTGCATCTTCGTTCGTTCTAATTTTTCATCTTGTTATCTGTTTGTATAAACAGAACAAAACTATTTTGAATCCTGAATTATAATATATAATTCCTTTGTTTCTCCATAAGAAATCCACTTGGTTTATGTTTCTATCTGTTACCACAGCATTTTTTGCCACTGCTGGAACCCATGCTTAATTTTCTATATATTTTCTAGTTAGGCTGATTCTAATTTACTTTTGTAATACTCAGATACACATATTGTTTGTAAATAAGTTTTTGTGATTGCATTTGACCATTCATTTCCTGCTTGCATGTGCTAGACTATCAGTATCATGACTTTGAAAAAATTTTATTTGCAAGAACTTCAAATCAAGGTTATTGCACAAGTCATTTGTTTCTACTATTGGTAAGATTTTCATCTGTAGTGCATTGAGCAAACTTTTGATTTCTATTTCTACATTTTTCTTTGGTGTATATGAACTCATGTTCAATTATAATTTTGAACATACCAGATTTTAAATTATTTGAATACTCTGTCTGTCTCACTAGTTGAAATTAGCAAATCCTATCAGTCATCTTGTCTCAATTGCAGTTTTCTAGTCTCTGTCTTGGTTGAATAGTCTTATCTTCTGTGATTCAGTTATATTCTTAGTTCTCCAATTGTATATTTATCTGTTGTATTGCAAATAACTAAAACATTTTAGGAGGATGAGGCAAAAATTTCACTCAGAAACTCTTAACAAGATATCTTAAGTGGGGAGTGTTAGGATCGAACGCTTACCACTAAGCAAAAGCTATAGCCTTTATTAGTCAGGACACAAATATTTTAAATTAAGAGCATAACCCAATCGTCACGATTCGATTGTGACCCGGCCCATTTAGTCTCTGGTACAAGACAATAGATGTCACCCATAACAGGACAATTGATGTCACCCGTAATAGGGAGTTCTCAGGCTTTCTTTCAATTAGATATCTCCTTCGTGAAATTCATTGATCTCCATCGGCATAAACATGAGAAATGCTGCCACTACACTCTTTAACGTACTATTTTCAACTCACTCTTCAATCTCTACTATAGAGTGAAACTCATTTGAATTCTGCTACACGAAGCAGTTCTTACTGATCTCACTTCATATTTAGAAGGCCTCACTTGAATTTTTCCTAACAATAAAGAACATCTTAGAGTGTATTTCTAACTTTTATTGAACACCTAGCACTTGGACCATCAACAACTGTCTAGCTAGACCTTCTTTTGAAGCAATTTTTACTTTAGGTCCATCACATTCACACCAAGTTGAGATCAGTTCTTCAAAAAATTAAGCCACCAATGACCAATCCATTTTTGTGTCATACTTTGCTAGTCCTTGGTTCTTAAGACCCACCAGAGCTGGTTAGGATTTCTTCTTCTTTTAGCTGCTAATGTCTTTAGTAATCATGTAATTCAGTATCTTTCCCCTCACAAAACAATTCATTGGTAGCATTAGTTAAAAGTTAAAAAACTGGTATGGCCATTTAAATTATGAGAAAGTCAAGATAGACCAATCCATTTGAGCTTAATATTGTGGTATTGTTTCCAACATTCTGCAGCATTCTGCAGAATGTTGGACAGACATTCTGCAGCATGGAACTGTTTTATAAATATGTTAGGAAACTAAAAGAATCCCTAACACTACCATAAGCTTGTGACCTCTCATTTTTCCTCAGAAAGAAATTGCCCAAGTTTAGGTTGTAATTTAATTGAAATGCTTAAACTTTTGTCTTGTAATATCTATCTTCAACTCTACTGTCTTCCCATGTGTCAAGGGCAATGACCAAAAAAAGAGGGCATAATATATGTTAGTTAAATGACGAATTTGGATTCTCTGTTGGAATTTTGGTGTTGTACTTCTATTATGTATTCAAAATATATTGAGGTACAATGATTTTAATGTTTTAAAATATATTTTTTTAATATACCAACATCAATGTATTCTAAAACTTTAGTAGAGGGACAACAACTAAAAATCAGCAGAGAATCTGGACTCTTAAACCTAAATATGGCCGAAAAAAGTTTCGTACACAACATAGTTAGGTACCCTTTATTTCAGCCAAACAATTTATAGAAATATGAAATTCTCTCTTTTGGTTGCAAAAGTAAATTTTGACTGCATTTCTTTTAGATTTTAGCCTCTTTCATTGGCACCTATCAAATGCATGTACATTAATAATGAGATTATGTTTGATCATTCATTTTATGGGGGCAACATAATGCCCTCCTTATATTTTATTTTCACATATGGAAATGATTTTCAATTTTTCAAAATATGTGAATCTGATGATGTTACATGGCACCACAAAATTATGCAGGTGCTCATAGCTTTGTACCAAGAAACGTGAACATCTCAGTAACCAAGTTTGCAAATTTCATATATCAAGAGACATATGACTAAGATGTGGAGAATAGAGATCAAAATAGTATTTGTATAATAAATGGTCACACAAATGAGCACTAGCATTACAATGGTATCGTTGAAATCAAAGCAAAATTTCTATAAATAACTTTTTTGGTTAAATTATAACCTAGGAATAGACATACAACTGAGAGAACAATCAACGAATCTTAAAGTGGGGACAAAACAACACCAAGATAAGGCACTAAAATATTCTAACCAAGAGAAAATTGTAGTGATAAACTTAAGCCTTCAATTTAACAAAACTTGCATTTGTATTGTGAATTCCTTTTTGACATCTTCCTTTTCCTTTCTGAGAAAGATTAGAGTCATGGAGATGAGTGTTAAAATGAATGTGTTATATATAAGAAAAAACGAGATGCTAAATGATTACGTGTTGGGAGTGGTTGATGTAGTATTTGAGAAAAATGTGATAGAAAACATGCATAAAGAGAAAAGGGAAACTAAGAATAACAATGAAGAATTTGGCAATGAAGAATTTTTGTTGTAATGCAAAGTCAAACATTTTTCTTATGTGATAGGGATAATGGTATTGATAGAGTAATTGTTAATTAGCTTTAATTGTGAGATGTGCTATTTCTGTGTCCTAATGTTTCTAAGTTAATTTGGTCATAATTTCATCTTTCTTCCATTTAAAATGCTCAAAATAATCTGAAGGATTTCATTGAATGAGAAATGAGTTTGAATGGGGAAAATTTTTTTATACACGTTTTTAGAAAAATTATATTTTGATGATAAATTTTAAGTAATAAGTTTATGAGAACGTAAACGATTCAATTTATAAATGTTTGCACACTCATATTAATGCTTAGAGTCAATATATAGATTGAGAGGGTCCCAAAAGTAAAAATGTGAACGGATGTAGTGATTTATTTTTTAAAATTATGTAATTTTAGTTAACTTTATTTTATTTTTAAGTTCTTTTTATAAATTTTTTCTTTGTAAAAAATTAAAGTGAGTTATTCAACACATGAAAATTAATAAAAAAAGTCTATAATTACGTTTTGACTAGTTTTTGTATTTCTTATTTTAGTTAAAATTGGTATTTTTTTATGTATCTTTCCTAATATGTTAAAGTTTTTAAACTTTAGCCTTTCCATCAAGATATTTAGAAGATTGAGAGAACTTACCACAAACACAGGTATTTTTGTGCTTATGCAGTTGCATTCTTTATAATTAAAAGATTAGGAGCTATAAATAAATATAATAATTTAAAAAGTTTTAGAAAAAAAAAGTCCTTTTAAAATATATTCAATTTTTCCTTCTTTATTTATTCGATGTTTGAACTATTTAAAGATAAAAACAGAGTGAAACTATCACAGAAAAACTAAGAATTATATATTATTATAAATTATTGATATTTTACTCTCTTCTTTAGCTCGAGGCAAGATATAAACTTTCAACTAACCGTATCAATTTTTTTTAATTAAATATTGAATGTTTTATTTAACATGAATACACATCAGTAAAAATAAGATTTGACTTTTAATATCGATAGTTTTTTGTTTATTTCTGACACCTTAAATATTTTGAATTAGATTATCTAAAATTAATATTTTATATCCTAAACTAACTTTTTCATGGAAAAAATATATACCTGTATAGCTGAAATGCATGAAGATTGAAGTAGTGATACATGTTTTCTTTTTCTGGAAAATTTTCTTTGTCATTTCAAATTATTGAAGTAAAGTTTCTTGTGGTAGATCCTCTAGAAGTTCCAATTTTACTATTATCATTGTTTTGTTCTAAATTCAAATGTCAACTTTTTTTTAGGTTGTTGTGTAACTAATCCATAATGTTGGACCATTGATGCAAGCCATTGATATACATGTCACCATTTCTCTTTAATAACAATGTCAATGCCCTCTTAAATAAGATGAAGTTTAAGATAATTGCTTAATTAAGGCCTTTTTTTTGGTAATGCAAAGAGATTGAGACAAGAAATAGCACTTGCCTGAAGAGAAAGGTAACATGGAGTGATTGACATTATATGTGTGGTAAGTGTGGAAGCATTGAAGAAACCCTAAATGTGTTTTCTCACCAAATGAAAGAGAAGACAATTGGATTGTGGAATTTCATTGAAATTGACAAGTTGTATGTAAAAATATTGGAATTACATATCGATTAATAAGATAATTTTATAATATATAAATAAATACAGATATCATTTTATAAATTATTTTACAAAATTTTGTAAAATTGAATTAAGTTTAAAAGATATTTTATAATAAAAATAGATTCTGTTTTATGCTTTTTAATGAAAGATAAGCATGACTTAAAATGACCGTCATATTTATGAAGAAAAAGAAAAAGTCATGGCAGATAAATATTACATTTAAGACAAGACAACATTTTATATTTTACAAATGTTATATGTTGGATGCAATGACGGTTGCATATGGCAGGAGAAATGTTTGAACAGATTCTCTCAGCATCTGTCAGTTTTTATGCTATCAGTTTGAAAACGTGTAAATGTTTGACGTTTGAATTTGAACAAATAGTCTTGAAGAATTTTTATTTTTATTGTAAGGTTGTGTTGGGATAAAATAAGAATGTGACCTTATCACTTTTTCTATTTGATTCAAAATTAAAATAATATTTCGAGTTTTCTATTTCATTTTTTCTATGCAGAGTTTATGAATAAAATTTTGATATAGCTAATTTAGTCGATACATCTCTCTATCTTCAAAATACATGTTGTACACAAAAAAACCACCCTATCTTATTTTATCTTCTTAGCTATGTATTCAGAATTTATGTTGCACTGTTAAAAAGTGTTCCTTTCAAACCGAAAACATACAAGTTAAATGCATGAGTAGTTACGAAATTTGCATATAGAATTTATGTGAACTATTTGTATCTTTTGTTGTTCAGACAACTAAGAGTAATAGTTTAAGAATGTCATAATAACTCTAGACACCAAACAAGACAAATATATCATAATGGACAAGATTGTGGTGAAAAGATCAAATATATTTATTATATGTTGTCTTTTTACACAACCTTCAACTAAAACATTTATAATAAGAAACTAATTGGCTTATATATTGACATATACTACTAGAATTGAGAAACCCTTCATTGTCTTCTTTTTAATGTATTCCTAAACTACAAAAACTGAATAATGCAGGATTAAGTGTGGTAGGTCAAATCATATTAAAACAAGGTGTAGCCATGCATTAGAACAAAAATAAAAGACACTATTTCAATTCTAAAATGATTATAAAGAAGACAAGTAAGCATCTACACACTACAAGTTTCATTATTCTGCTACTGCTATGTAACATAGTTGTAGACACACCACTGCAACATTGAAAGGTATAGAATTCATCTATCTAAAGGGCTAATACTCTATTCTTTATTTTGTTTTTTCTTTCTTTATTGAAAAAGGACAATACTAGATGTGCCAGAGATGACATATATAACAAGTGATTATTACATAAACCTTAGTTAAGGGCCAAAAATGTTCCTCCAGGACCGGCATCAAGAAAGTTGTAACAACTTGGCCACAACAACACAATCCATTTCCCTTGCACAGACCATGATATAACTCAGCACCATGAATGCACTCACATTGATGAAACTCAGCACCATGAGTGCACTCACATGGATGAATCTTCTGAGGTTGAGTAGAAGCCAAATTTTCACCATTGGTACTTGGCAGCAACAAGAACCTCCTCATACTGCTGAGCAGCTTTGTCCCAACTCAGATCCTGCATCATTCCTCGCCGTTGTAGCCCTTCCCAGCTATGCTTAAACTGCTTAAAGGTCATCAAACAGTTCCCTAATGCGTTTATTAGCTTATTAGTTTCTGCACAATCAAAAGTCCATCCAAGACCAGATTCTTCAAATGGATTAAAAGGTGTCACAGTGTCCCTCAATCCACCAACAGCATGCACAACAGGGATTGTTCCATAATTCATGGCATAGAGTTGATTCAATCCACATGGCTCAAATCTTGATGGCATGAGCAATATGTCTGCGCCGGCTGTTATCCGGTGAGCCATCTTCACAGAAAACCCAACACATCCTCTGATTTTGTCACTGTGTTGGGACACAAGTTGCTTAACCATATCTTCTAAGTCAGGCCTTCCTGTTCCCAGCATTGCAAGTTGCACATCCTGACCCATCAACCATGGAATTGCTTCGGCTATGAGATCGATGCCCTTTTGATGATCCAGCCTTCCGATGAATCCGAGTAATGGAACATCCTCACGAACCGGCAATCCGAGCTCCCTCTGCAAGGCGGCTTTGCATTGGCGCTTGCCGTGTTGCAGGGTCTCAATGGTGTAGTTGGTGTATCCATCTGATTTCAGGTGAACATCAAACTTGGGATTCCAATCTTTGGTGTCAATTCCATTGACAATTCCCCTCAGTTTCCAGTCATTCTCATTCATGATCCCGTGCAAACCCCAACCACCTTCAGAAGTTTTGATCTCCCATGCATATCCATGACTCACGGTGACAATCCGGTCGGCTGCCTTTATGCCGGCCGCAAAGATATTCAAGTGCTCACCTCCAACCGGATCATAAAATTTGAAGAGGTCTATGTAGTGCTCCGGTAAATCCGTGTAACGGAATTCATCAAGCGGGCCACGACCCTGTGATATAAAATCCAACCCTTATGAAAATGGAACAGGGATTTGCCTTGACAATAGTTTTTCTTGTTTAAAGATAAAATAATTGCTTATAGATACAACAATCCACCTTCCATAAGTGAAGCAAACATAAATGCATCAGATGAGAAAACATTTTTTTGCATTGACTAGTGCATTAGCATTAATCATCAAGACAGTATACATGCATACTCACATTCACATAATATTTAAAAGGTTGGAGTGCATGAGGATACAATGTTTGATGAAGAATATCATTGGATTGCATGAACTAGTGGAACTGGTTCAACAAATACTCATAAGCATTGTCACTACATAAAGTGCGTATGGATATACCAAATTGTATTTTTATTACATTAGAAAATCCAAATCCAAGTACGTCTAAAATAATAATCAATAAAGGTAATAAAATATTTAAAAGAACAGAAGGAGGAACAATATGGAAAGGACTCCAAATATCAGAGTAAACTAAAAAAAGGGAGATGAAACTCATTTATTAAGACTATCTGAAAAAGACTAACGAATGTGTTTTCCTAACTAACATGAATCACAATTTAAACAAAATAAACTTTGCAAACATCTTATGCAATTATGTCATCCCAAGATATTGTAATTTTCCATGAATCATCACAGGATAGAGTCCCATGGAAGTCCTATCCTCATTCTACCCATACATACTCCAACCTAAAATATGTGCATGTTCATAGTAATGGAAAGGTAAAACTGGATCCTAGGATATAAATGTGACCACCATCCAAAATATTCTTTGTTTCAAAAGATGTCCCCTTCAATGAACAAGAGAGGAAGATGATCCTCTCAAACTTTACTATTGCTACCATCGCAAAAAGTAGACTTTTAAGTTTAATTTAACCTTACAAAACCATCATATACATACCATAATTTGGTATATCTCTACTTAATATGAGATCTCCTACAATTGTATAGCCAAGATTAACTCCACTCCAACACTCAATAGATATGTAATTAACCACATAAATAGCTAGAGGATGAACCTGGTGTGCTATGTTATGAATCACAAGAACAGATCTTGTGAACTTCATCAAACCATTGTCACGATAATATGCCTTCAGGTACACAGGCAGCAATGCAGTATGCCAATCATTTGCAATGAAGGCCAGATTTCCATCTCCATAGCAAATACCACCACATGGAACATGCCATGGAACCTGAAAATCATTAACGTCATTTATCCATTGAAAGTAGACAACTATAAGGATTTCATATAGCATATGTCTGCAAAAAGACTTTTGACAGTTGATACAAATGATTTGGATAAACTATGTCAACAACTCTGGCATTTGAGAATAATTCTATCAAATTGGCTACTCACAAGCATCCTGCTTTATAGGCCTTATCATGTAAGAACTTTCTTGGGGACCCCAGGGTTAAGTAATTCTAAAGGTATATTTACATATTTACTGTGGCAGTCCTGTCCATTAATCAGTGATGCATGAAAGCATGCATAAAAATGATTCTGAGAGATAATGAGGAAAGATTCAAAATTAGTATTCTGTGACAAATGATGATGGAGATGCCCCAAGTGTCATCTTTGGAAGCTTAGTTTGGCAAGCACCTTTGTTTCATTACAATACCAGAGTTTATGCTAGTCACATTGCGTGGAACTACAAATGTACCTCTAGTCACTTCTTATTTTAACATTTTTATCAAATGATGTAATGCAGATTGATATTTTTCAAGTTGCCTGAAACATACTATTTACATAAAAAAATCAAGGATAAGGATAAATTTGGTTAACTTTATAAAAAAATTCTAACAAAAAATAGATAGCTGTCAACCAAGCATCCCCATAAATAATGTAGTCACGAACTAAATCATTTAGTTCACATACCTCAGCAGCTGCCTTGCAAAACAACACCATGCGTTTTAGAATATCCTGTTCCATTAAAGGGCATGAACTGAGTCAGAAAGAAATTAATATGAGCAGAAAAATAGTTACAGTTGAATATATCATATATGATAATGCAAGATGGAGTTACTAGAATACCTTAAATCAGAAAAACACAACAAAAGCATATTATTACCGTTCAACTACAACTCGATCAAAATATATTATTACCATTCGGTTTCCACCATATACGTTATTCTGTAAATTGCGGAAATTTGGACTGTCAAGAAAAACGAAGTCAACACCATCAATAAAAGCATGGTAATATGTTACTTCCATGTCCTGTGAAGCAAAAACAATGGTTTGTTACAAAACCAAGGTAGCAGCAACAAGTTATAACTGATCAAGAATAGAGTTGCTGCTCCAAACCTGACCATCCACTTTGTACTGTTTCCGTAATCCAATCTCTTGTGCTTCAGCATAATTACTATATCGAGGTGCTACAACCTACAAAGAAAATGAAAAGAAAGAAAGAAGACAATGGGAGTATTAATAAAACTGAAGATGAAACTCATTGAAGTGTCCAATAATAATCTGATGACACATGAAACAAGCTGTCATTTCACTTGAACTATGTAAGAAAATAAAGAATTATTTTATTAATAACAATCACACAAATTACATTTCATCTTTGTAATAATCAAACCCTTTAAAAAATGAAATAAAAATATGCTGAAATGAATAGAAAGATTCAGAAGATATTTTTCCTAGACTATGGATAAATTGAGAATATTTTTTATCCTAATAATCTGCCATTGACAACACTCTCAAGTTGGTAAATAATATCAGTCATTCCCAACTTGAATACAAGATCCTGGAATCTGCCCTAAGGAAGTCATTTAGTAAAAATGTCTGTCATCTAAATTCATCTTGCCTTAATATGAAAAGAAAGTTGAAGAATGGACTATATATCTTGTTTTAGTAACCTTTATTTATGATTTTGACCAAAATCATTTATGGCATATAAGTTAGGCCATTGCAGCAAGGGTGAAATGGATGAGCTTAGTAAGAAAGATGTGCTTGGTGGACAATGGATTGGAAAGCCAGATTTTTGTGAGCATTATGTTTAGAGTAATCTAGCATGGGAGTTCACAGATACACTGCACTCTAGATAATATCCATTCATACATATGTGACTCAAAGTTAGAACAACTAGATGTGAAGACAATGGTGACTTGGAGGAAAGGATTTACTCGCAACCAAAGGATATATCAAACCTAGAAAACAAGACCATTTGTGTTTGTTGAAGAAGTCTTTGTTAAGTCTAACTCAATATCACAAAATTCACAGAGATTTCTTCACTGTAGTTTTATTCTTTTCTTATTAATAGACAATCTTCTATTTCTTATTAATATCACAAAATTTCCTTATCTCAAAAGACAATTTGACACATTCTTTAAGCAAGGAGTATATTTTCTTCCCCAATTAAGTGATGCTCTGTCAGTTCATTTAGAGAATAGCATGTTACCATAACCCTGTGTCCACGCCTAGCCAAAGCCTTAGGTAATGATCCAGCAACATCTCCAAGCCCACCTATCAGTTCAGGTATAAGTTTTAAATTACAGCAAGACAAAACAGCAGATGCACATGTAAGATGCATCACAAGAATGCTAATTCAAGAACCAGGCATGCAATGATAAATATAGAAATTTAAAAGAGAATTTTGACCCCCTAAAAAAGTCTTTCATATTTCACATCATCAGGCCAGTGAACAGGTTGCCAAAAAAGAGCCTCTTATCAAATTTCTTTCAATAATGCCTATATGTGTTAGTCACAATTAACAAAGGAGTTCAGTCGCTTACATTCACAAAGAAAACATTACATGAAATAATGTTAGTTACCTGCTTTTGACCAGGGAGCACATTCTACTGCGGCCAATATAACATTCATAGCATTTTCCCCAGCCAATGGTGGGGCTTTTTCACCTTCACTCTCAACAATGTCAGCTTCATTAGCAACCTCAACTAAACTTGATTCACTCATACCTTCTAGTATTTCAATAATATGATTGGTGGGTCTGGTGCCAATTGGGATTTCGATTGGTTCGGTATAAGGGGCAACGGTATCAGGGGCAATTGTCTCATATCTATTGCTATTCAACAGTTCATCAAGATATTGCGTAGCTAAAGCCTTTTCAGCAAGAGACAATTTATCATCCTCTTCACATTTATCAATACCACGATCAATGCCTAAAACCGAGACATCTGGTATTTCTTTCTCATTAGATTGGACGTAATTGCTTGAAACAGTGCCACCATTTTGGTTCTCAACACTACTTAACAGCGATTCATTGCTTGAAACAGTGCCACCATTTTGGTTCTCAACACTACTTAACAACGATTCATGGCTTGAAACAGTGCCACCATTTTGGTTCTCAACAGTACTTAACAGGGATTCATTGCTGTGCTCATCTGAAATACCGTTTCCTTCTTCAAGACTGAGTTCACTATTTATTGACTTGACCAGTTCCTTTCTTTCAGCAATCTACAATAAACAATAAAGCTAAGTAATATAACCACATGAATGCTTATAAAAATATGACCAGTTATTAAAGCATATAAAAAAGCAAACAAAGTCGCTCACACACAAAAAAAAAAAACACAAGAACGACAGCTAAAGAAAGTTCTGATCCTTTATTTTTCCAATAAATTCCCAGTTTCCCAATCTCAACAAATCAATCCAATGAAAGACCAAAAATTATAATCAAAACTCCTACCTATCTTGCATGCATGTAGTCTGAAAAAGGTATTAATTAAAAAAATCAACACTTACGTGGGTCTCAACATAAACCTTTTTGGGGACAACATAAAGATGAAATCCTAGACCCTTTACAAAACACATCCATTTCACAACACAAATGATACCTTTTCAAGAAGCTCCTTTTGCATAGCAAGAACCTGCTTACTCTTCTCAATTGTGCCCTGAACCATCTTCTCTGACTCTTCACTCATCCCAAAACCCATCCCCGAAGCTCTTATTCGCTTATTATTCTCCACCAAACACAATAAACCCCTACTACACAAATGGTTCACTCTTCCACGCCCCCTCCCTCTTGCCCCCGAATGTCCAAACGATGAACCACTCACAGAGCCAAACTTAGGCGAAGAAAGCTTGAGATTCCTCATCATCATCAAAGTGAAGTCCGCATTGGCTTCCACGAGAAAGGGTGCAGAACCCATCGACGCCATCGCCAGTGGAAACAGAGGAACAAGTGCTGTGGGGAAAACTGGGGAGACCAAGATGGCGTAAACGAGAGATCAACGAGGGTGAGCAAAAGGGTGGGAGCAAAGTGAAGAAAAGAGTGGGAGTGTGATGAAAAGGTGAGAGCTTTCTTTCACAAGTTACTCAGAACTGAAAATGGCGGAGGAAAAAAAAAGCATGCAATGATGGTTTGTTTGTCTGGACCAGAGCTTAAGATGACCGCAAATTAGTGACCTGAAAGGGTCCCATTGATAGTGTAGTTTGAGTGACGAGGACAGAGAATTTTAAAGGTGAAAATTTTCGAAGCAGTTGATGATGATCATCGTGGTTTGACATAGGTGTCGGTTAGCTGAGTGAAGTGGTGCACACTTGTCTTGTTCTTGTGAAACTGTCACTAAATTTGGAGTAATCTTTCCACCATTTTCTATCGGGGTTGTTTTGACTCTGTTTTCACTTCAAACGCCGTAAAATCTTTTTTTTATATATATATAACAAAAGAAAAATTGAGGATCTAATATATAGTTTCAGAGAAATATAAGCAAGTTTAATTAAATTGTAAGTGGTTTGTATTTTCAATTCAGCCTTTATAAAATGATTTTGATTTATTAACTGTTTAAGAAATTTGTATTTTTTATTTAGTTAATTTTCGTACTATATTTATTCATCCACGTATTAAAAGATGTAAGACATTTTTTATTGAAATAAAAAAGATATTTTGATTAATATATATCAAATAAGTTTTAGGATATTGTTGGATCATTATTTGTAATAGTCAACCTATTGTTATTTGTTACCACTAATGTAGGTTATTAGGATGGTTTCTTGTTATATAAGTTAAAAGAATTGTCTTAACTAAAAAAAGCAATTAAATTATATAAATCTTAAAAACTCAATAGAAAAATAAAATAAAAAATATAGTGTAAAATACACTTAGAATTTAATTAAGTCATGTAAATAAGTTAAATCCTTACAAATTGAACAGTGTTTTCTGCTTTTAAAAGGATTAAAATTTGATAACAAGGGAATTGAAAATTAACGGATAATATATTGTATTTGTTCACGTGAGGTTCAGTAAAGTTTATCTCCAATAATTAAGTAGTGAATTGTTTATAACAATTGATAACAAGGGAATTGAAAAGTGTAATATCTTTAAATACAATTTTTTTCCTATCCTTTTTACGTTTATATTTATTATATACCCTTCTTTATTTCCATTGGTTGAAGTAATATGAATAGTTTAATATAATTTTCTTTTTCTTCACTTTCTTTCTTTTTTATTTTCTTCTTCTGCTTTCTCATGAGTGTCTCTTCTTTCTCTTTAAACGTTTCCATTTTTTTGTTACATTCTTTTTTCTTCTTTGATCTTTTTAATATATAATTGGTTACAAGTTATTATTAAGAATCTCCTTCTTGTATGTATTGATATGAAACATCTTTATAGCAGGTGGAAAATGGAATGATGTTGAAGAAGTGGGGTTGAGAATGAAGAAAAATAACACGAAGAAGATATCAGGATGCAATTGGATTGAGGTTGAAAATAAGATTCACACCTTCATGACAAGGGACAAGTCTCATCCAAAGGTTGATGATATTTGTCTACCCAAATATCAATAATTAAGTTTTCCCTAAATCACATTTTTTTTACCTAAGAACATTTTTTCCATCAATCCCCAAATCCCTAATTAGGTTTTCCCTAAATCCCTAATTTAAACCTAGTTTCTCCATCTCACTGTACACAAATCAGTCCACTGGAAGAAATAATACAAACAATGTCACCTGTACAAAATGATGACAATGTGACACAAAAAGATCAAATTAAACATAAATTACAAAAATGATGATTATTTTAAACATTTAGAAAAAATTAGGACCATTGACAACAAACACTCCGAAAATGAGGAGTAAATAAATATTTAAACCTTCTTAGACTAAAATTTTAAAAATTAATTGTGTTTGTAATATAAAAGTATATTACCATATGATTCAATTATGTATTATGTGACTTGGCATTTTATTGGATGATATGTCTTCATTGTTTTTTATGATGTTATGTAATGTAATTGATTTCAATTATTGGAGAGACAAATATCAATTCATCATTTTTAAAAGGGGTCCACCACTCTTCCATCTTTTCACAACCTATTACAAAAGCTGATGATTTATTTGAATTACAAGAGTGAAAACAAATATATATAAAAGAAGAGAAACAAGGTACAAATACTATATCCCAATCGAGAAGAATTAAAAAAAATAAAAAATAGATTAAGCCATGTCCTAAACATAATCTATTTCAAATTGACGGTTAATATACACCAAACTTATATCTGCTTTTTGAAGGAGACACAATCATGTTAAAGTTGATTATAAGCATAAATGGGGAATAACAACGGTTTAGATTTAGTTAATTATGTATAGTCATGGGAAAATGGGAAAATGTTATGGATTATGGAGATGAGTCCATACATTTGATTGTTGTGTTGATTGTCTTTAACATATTTGTAATTTATGGTCATTATTCTTTGAATATTATGTTAAATTTGTTGCGATTTCTCATTGCTAGATTTAGTATCTAATTTAAAGTTTGGTACGTGTGTTTTTGTGTGGTTTTTAGTGGATGATCACAATGTGAATAGTGAAGATTAGTTTTAAAGGGTCAATCTCATCCTAACCATGTCTCAATCCACTTCATATGCTTTAAAAAAAACACTTATTTAAGATAAAAAGAATAAGACTTAAATTTAGAGGGATCGGACCAACTCATGGGTCAATCTAATCGAATTCGAAAATGTACTGTGTATTACCTAATTCGTTCGAGACATCTCTTGTATTTTGAATTGAATAATTTAAAATGTATTTCCAAATTCAATATTACATACCAGAATAGTCAATCTAGAATTTAAGTGCGATTTTCAGATTAGATAATCCAAAATAGATTCTCCAATCCGATACTATGTTCCAAATGATCCAATATGGAACTCAATGCACTTTTCTTATCTTATTATTTATTTTATAATAATTTAGGAGGGGTAAAATGGGAATAATGCATTCTTTATGGTGCAAGAAGAAAAAATGGAGGTACAGGAAGAAATATCCTCCATCTCTTGATTCCAATCTTTATTTTGGACTGCACCTACAACATGTTGGGGCTTCTCCCTACACCTACCACCATTTATCCTATACCCCTAAAAATTTATATATTTCCATCTTTACTCATGGTAAAAAGTGAAAAAGTAAATGTCTCTGCATTTATTACCACCACCAGACCCCTCCACACCCTCAGCGCATCCCAACAAAAGAATCAGATTCTCCTGCACCCCAAAAGAATCTTTGCTTTTTAGTTTGATATGAATTGCGGAAGTGGAGTTCCGCAAAACCAATATTTTTTCACTGAAATTGACTATTACGGATGTCAACATCTGTTTCAGGCGATTGATGTCGACATCAGTTTCTTTTTTTTCTAATGAGGAGCAGAATAAATCAAATTTAGTTTCTGTTCCAGTGCCAGCAATAATTACAACCCACACAAGAACCATTGGAATTATACACCCTCCGCCAGATATTAGTACCATTGTTGATAAAACGTCCCAGCTTGTGGCTAAAAATGGTCCAGAATTTGAAAAGAGGACTATTGCAAATAACACGGGCAATGTCAAGTTCAATTTCCTTAACTCATCAGATCCCTATCATGCATATTATTAACATCGGTTGGCTGAGTAGTCACTAATATTATGTTGATTTTGACTTCATGTTGTTTAAAGTGTACTGCCATTGAGTAAGATGCAAAGCTAAAGGTGGTAGGTGGCTAAAAGCCGGCATCAACACCGATTGTATGTTGCTCAAACTGCATTTATAAGTGGAGTGGTGATGATATTATTATGGGTCCTAGCTATAAACTAATTACCTGGAATATTAAAGAAGCAGAGTAATGGAGGGGACCATGCAACCATGCACGTAAATTGACATCCGCCATGAGAAACATAAATTTTAATAAAACAGATGTCGACATTCGTTTCAGACTTTTATGAAGTGGATGTCGACATCCGCAATGCATCAAAAAATCACAAATTTTAACGAAGCAGATGTCGCATTTGTAATACAAAAAAACCAAAAAAAAAACAAAACGGATGTCGACATCCGTTTCACACCTTTCTGAAACGAATGTCGACATCCGCAATACAAAAAAAAATTAAAAAAAAAACAAAACGGATGTTGACATATGTTTCACAAGTTTCTGAAGCGGACGTCGACATCCGCAATGGTCACAAAATTAAATATCAAATAACAAACAACATTCCAACGTTCCAGCAACATTTCGTTCATAACAACAATGTAATATGCTTTAGATGGAAAGAAAACTAACCTGGAAGAGAAAAGATTTGAAGAGAAGACCTTTGAGAGGCTAATCAACATCATTGGTGGTTAGAAAGAGGACCAGCTTGGGAGCTCAGAACATCTTGAACAGGGGACCACTGCAGGGAGCTTGAAATGAAACAAGACATAGGAACCATCACAGGGACCACAGTTCACAAAGCACGAAAAAAAATTATGGAAGAAATGGAGAGAAGAAAACGAAGGAAGAAAACGAATGGAGTAAATATTTGGGGGTAACTCCCCCACACTTAAAACCTTGCTTGTCCTCAAGCAAGAGATAACTTGGCTAGAAAGACATCTACTTGACAAAGGTCGAACAACTACGAAGCAAGTTCACACAATCAATTCAGATAACATTCATGAATGCTCTCCTTGCAAAACCAATACAAAGAGAATATGTGTAATCTTACATATCCCTAGCTATGTTGCCCACAATGTAAACATCACAAGAATGAATATACATGCTTTAAGAGAGATTAACAACTATGGCAAAAATGTTCCGTTGATCAACCCAAGAAATCAATTCTCACTAGAAAAAGTGTTTCATTCAAGCACACTAGTGTATAAGGGTGTGTCATTCTCTCATCTACCACTAATTACACACAATTTGACTTTGCTTTTCATTTCAAGAGCCAAGAGTTTTCAAAACATGCAAACACAACAAAGACTTTATTTGGTGAATTGTGACTAGGCTATGAAGGAAATTGGTTTTTCTAGGTAGCATGAATGAACAAAGAGAGCAATCAAATCATTTTGGCAATCTTTACATTCTACTCTCTTATACTTGAAAAATAGAATACAACCAACACCATCTTGCAATCACATTATTCATC
>Ga0214542_1003173_pt1 | contig 33820 bp, 22 predicted proteins | sample CNSS1metaG_FD_160096 | JGI IMG/M metagenome (GOLD analysis project Ga0214542, IMG submission 160096) | Root nodule microbial communities from cowpea collected in UCLA plant growth center, Los Angeles, California, USA - CNSS1 | ecosystem: Host-associated > Plants > Roots > Nodule | place: USA...
ACTGGACCGAGGCCTATACCCCTCTTTGGCACCGGTTTTGAGCGAACCGGGGCCTATACCGCTCTTTGGCTTCGGGTATTTGGAGAACCGAGGCCTAAAACTTGGCTCTAATTGCAAAAATGCCACCACGCCATTATATGCTTCGGTTTTTGGCCAACCGAGGCATATAAGGCGAGGTAAAATGGGAATTCTGCACTAGTGCTTACTCTCTTCAATATTGGATTGAGACATGAAGATGAATTCTTTAAGAGATCGGGAAAGAGAACCATAAGAGATAGACAAGTTCTTTGCATATTCTCCAAACAACATCTTGAACTTTTCTAACACTTTCTTAGTTATTTCTTTATAAGTTAAAAGATCCAATTTTTTATAACAATACATTGTAAAATCTAAATCAAAATAATCCTTTATCTTTTGGTCTTACTCTCTTCAATATTGGATTGAGACATGACGATGAATTCCTTAAGAGACTGGGAAAGAGAACCACAAGAGATAGACAAGTTCTTTGCATATTCTCCAAACAACATCTTGAAATTTTCTAATACTTTCTTAGTATTTTCTTTATAAGTTAGAAGATCCAATTTTTTTATAACAATACATTGTAAAATCTAAATCAAAATAATCCTTTATCTTTTGGTCTTACTCTCTTCAATATTGGATTGAGACATGAGGATGAATTCCTTAAGAGATCGGGAAAGAGAACCACAAGAGATAGACAAGTTCTTTGCATATTCTCCAAACAACATCTTGAATTTTTCTAACACTTTCTTAGTATTTTCTTTATAAGTCAGAAGATCCAATTTTTTATAACAATATATTGTAAAATCTAAATTATAACAATACTATCAGCTTCTCCTTTCACATTCCTCGATGACCATTCTCTCATTACATTAAATTGAAAAAAAAAATCAAATTTAATTGATCTAGTTAAAATAGATCTAAATTATAAATTGAATTGATTTTATTATATCTAAATTAGATCTAAACTACATCTTGAGAATCCATAAGCACTTGTCTACATAGTTTTGGAGTAAATATCCGAGTGATAATAATGAACTCATGTCAGTGATTCAATTCTCAAATTCATAATTTAGTGATTTTCTATCACTTGACAAACTAATGCACCAAAAGTGAATTCATGGTGATTCATGTATTTGTTTTCTTATATTAAAATAAGTACTTACAATAAAAAAAAACCTACAATTTTGGCAAATTTATTTATATTTATTTTCATAATTACTTTTTATAATTTATTAATATTTTTTTTTTATTTATATTATATTTTTAATTTTTATTTTTTTTTATCTATAAATATATATATATATATATATATATATATATATATATATATATATAAAATTATTTATTATAAAAGTTTCAAATTTAAATTATAACAAAATGATAAAAATCTAACTTTAGTAAGATGCATGTTGATAATTTTCTACTAATAGATTAAGAAATTAGAAAAGATTAAAAAAACAAAAATGGTGATTATTTATTATTAACGAGTAGAAATAGTTCATCAGATTAAAAAATCGATAAAAAATTATTACTTCAGATCTAAATTCAAAATGTAAGAACTAAAAGTTTATTTAAGAACTAAGATAATTTCTCTTCCAAAACTAAAGTTTCAAATTTCAAAAAGATATACAATAAACACAACCGTTTTAATATATATATATATATATATATATATATATATATATATATATATATATATATATATATAATATAAATCTAATACTCAATAATTCAATCACTCAATAGCCCACGAAATAAGTTTTTTTATACAAAATTTCTAAAATGGTTCTAATCACAACTATATATAACATTTATTAAAGTAGAAATTTTGGTTTAAAATTAGTAAGAGACAATATTATTCTATTTTAGAAAAAAAATTAACAAAATATGAATATTTAATAAAAAAATAATTAATAAAGTAATATGTTAAAAAATTATTTTTAGTAGAAAATATTACTATAACATTTATACAAATAATAAATTTGGAATGAAATTGAGAGAAACAATATAAATATTAGTACTTAATTTTGTAAATATATATATACTTATTTAGTTTTAATCTTATAAAAAATGGATTATAAAAATATTTTAATTATTAAAAAAAATTGGGACAAAATTGAATCAGATATACATAAGTAGGTACTAAATTAAAACAAAAAGACATATATGAGGACTAAATCGAAATTAACACAATGTCATCTAATAGTGACATTGACACGTGGCATTGCAATGCCACGCGACACGGACAATACCACATGTCACACATAGAGACCTGACACTAACATGTGGCACGTCATTACCAGCATTAGTCAACTTCGTCTGAAAGGGATCTAATTGAAACACTTTTTCAAAAGTTAAAAGTTGGGATGCAATTGACACTTTTTAACCATTAGCGAACCTATGTTATGACATAAGGGGCCATATAAATAAATAAATCAATATTTTACTAGTTTATATAAAAGATTTGAGATTATTCTTTTGGTTTTTATTTCAGTTCAAAAATATCAAGTTTATCTTCTAGTTTTTTTTAGTTTCAATTTGGTTCCAATTTTTTAAAAAATAATGCAATTTGGTCTTATTTTTGTTAAATTTCTTGAATTGGATCAAGATTTTTTCATCAAAATTGAAGTTATAAATAATGATTGTTTTCTTTGTTAATGTGACTAACACAATCTCATTGTCAATTTTGATGAAAACTCCTTACTTCGCTTCAAAAAATTTAACAAAAATGAACAAATTGTATCAATTTTTAAAAATTCAGGACCAATTTGAGGTTAAAAAATCTAGAGGATCAATATCATATTTTTGGACAAAAAAATAATCCAAAGAGTAATTCAACCAAAATTTTGGCATCCCAAAATTTTAGCTCAAGATCCGCCACTGAGATTGACATACCTCTACTAAAGTGGGTATCATCTAAGTAATTAAACCAAAATACATCTAAATAATCATTATAAAATTTTGAATTTAAATTAAAAAAATTGTAAAAATTATTGATGTAGACTCATCACTCTCTGTCCATACACTCACTGAAAAGTGAGAAAACTATTTTAAAATAGTTGTTGTTTTCCATTTATAAATATTATAGCTGATAATTTTTTTTTCTTTAATTTATGTCTGGTTTTGTTTCTTTAAAAAAATCTTTATTTTCCATTTTAAGGGGATGTTTTTTTTTTTAAATTGAATTCTTTTAAAAAAATAATCCTTTTAATGATTGACAAGGAGTAAGACAGATGTTTATTAAAAAGTAATTTATTTTAACTTTACTTCAACACTTGCATAAATTAAAAATATTATTCTGAAAAACGTTTAAAAATAATGACTTTATTGCAAGATAAACTTAGGATCAGAGAATGTTCGGAAAAGCGTGGCAAAATCAATATTAATTGACATGAATAAATTGATTACGAACAAGGACTTATCTTTGAATGTAAATTTTTAATTACAAAATAATTTTAAAAACGAATTATGAATTTGATTTTAATGATTTCATATACACTAAAGTCAATTTAATTCTGATCCATCTGACATGAAACCAAACACACATTTAATTTAATTGAAAGTTGGCTTGTTTACTTAAAAAAAAGGGTAAATATAAATTTCACTTTTTACATTTTTAGACGTGAAAAGAGAAATAAAGATAAAGTAAAAAAAAAAGTGTATATAATACTAAACATGGAGATGGAAATTAAAGGAAAATAAATTAAAAGAAGAAGAAAAGAATTAAAAATGCTACAGAGGAAGTAGGAGAATGAATCTATGTTCTATTAGTATTGGGGTCAATCACAATCCGTCAAAGGCACCAAACCATACTGAAGCGAATCCGGTAAAGGGAAAAAGCGTGGTTGGTGAAATTCCTGGGATCCCACTGCAGGGACTATCATTTGTTGCTTTGATTTACCCACTTTTTCTTTCTTTCAATTCAATCACTATCTTAATCCTCTCTTACACTCCACGCACCACTACAACTCTTCCATAATCACTCATTTCCAAACTCAGATTCAGACCCAAACCCCAATTCATGGTACTTTTTTCTTCTTACAATCCTTCAATCATCGTATAATTCATACCAGTTCAATTAAGCACACCGTTTTGCGTTTCAGGCGAGCACGTTACGGCTATACTTGACCTGCATTCGGAACACGCTAGAGGCCGCAATGTGCCTCCAGGTACCTTCTCTCACTCTTCAATGCCACTTTCTCTCTCCCTCTGTATATGTGTATATCCATTTTCTTTTCAATCACGTTTTTTCTTCTCTTCTTCTTCTTCGCTACGCTTCTAGAACTTTCCCTGTCAAGAAGTCGAAAGGCATAACAAGCCCGAGGTTGAACTCAAGTACGTTCTCTCTCTCTCTCTCTTGATCTAATTGATAGCGGTAAGAGAAAACGAACGAAACAAATAATTATGTAATTGAGATTATAATTTTTGTTTTCGAAATATAATACGACGATTTCACGATGTTTATATAGAAGACAAAAAAAATAAATAAAAATCAAAGCGATTAGATTGTGAATTTTGTTGTTTTACTTGCAGGACCAGTCCCGAACTCCTCCTCAATCCCGTAATTTCCATCTCGTTTCGTATCATTCTGCAGTAATTTCTGTTTTAAGTTTTGTTTCCTCTGTAATTGGCGTGATTTGAGGTATTTAACTATGTTGTTGAATTGCCGAAATGATATATGGCCTTTCTTTTTCTTTTTTGTTGTAGCAGATAAGTTGATGAAAAGAGAAGTTAGGTTCATAGGAGGTTTGGTCTTAGGCTAGTGGTAATTCATGCATGGTTGGGTCTTTCGGTTTAGAGTGAGACCGGTATTCTATATCTGTGTCCTGAAATCTATTCCTTTTTCAAAGTTCAAATTGGACGGTATCTAGGATTGTTGGGTCTAGCTTTTGAGGAATTTCAAATACTTCACAAATAAACTTTTGTTTGATAACATTGCTGCTCTTACTCGTGTTTTATGGAATTTATTCATTTCTTATGATTTTTCCTTGCAAAGGTCCTTGTGATTTTCACAATCAGTTTGTTACTTGTTGCTAATAGATTTTTACAAGTTGGAAGATCTTATAAATGCCTTTTCTTTATTTCTTATTCACATCCACCAATAGGTTGGAGAGGCTGAACCATCTGTTTCTGCAGAGGTAGTAAGTAGTTTGAGAAATTTGGTGCAGATAGGTCGGCTCAAGTTGGAAGGATTGTGTTTGTGCTTCAACACATGAGTTCATGGTGTTGTGATGAACTGTTTTAAGATTCCTATTAGAAGGAATGCTAGAGTATGTACGCACCATGCTTTATATTCTCTGAACCCAAGTGTTTCTTGATTGAATGGAGTGCTCGACTTCAAGACATACGCTATTTCAACATTTTCCTTGAGATGGAGGCTTAATTTAATTTATAATAGATTACGAAGATATTATGATTTGTTTCTGAAGCACATTTAATCTAAAAGAGAAATAACATGAAACAAGACTTGTCTAAAATCAGGAAAAGGAACTGCAACATAAATGAATACTTGCAGTCAAAGGACAGAGAGAGATGAACATAAAGAAGGTTGTTTGGTGGGGAGGATGTGGGATGAAAGAATTATTTTTAGAAAGAAAAGATTAAATCATACTAAAAAGAAATAAATGTTTTACTTTATATTGTGGGATAATAGTTTATATTTTTTCTGTGCTGTGTTGGGCATAGCTAGAGATCCTTTTTATATTTAAAGAAAATGAGATGAAAACACCAAGGGAAAGTGGGTTAATTAATTTTTTTTTTTGGTGATGAAAACAAATTGTTGAGATGTATCATGTAGATACTAGATTTAAGATAGCTCAAATGGTTTAGTTAAAATTTAGAAATATTGTCTAGCATTCTATTGTACATGTTTTGCACCAAGTGCCGGATTGAGTCTAAGATCAATGAAAGAACTTTGCAATGTGAATAGCGAATCACACCAAAGGAAGATGAAAAGAAGAACAAACACAAATCTAGAAAAATAATAAATTGTCTCATGTATTATGCAAGATAAGTGTTTAGTTTGCATCACTTGCAGATACATACAATCCACCTTTACAAAGGGGACACAAAATAGTTACAAATTATTTAGAACTACAATCAAAATCCTACATACCTAACTAAAACATATGCAATGGTTGTTGGTCACTAGACAGTCTATATCTCCATCATCAGACCGTCTACTCACGGAACGTTCTACCTTAGAGAAGAGTTCAGTACACAACATAATTTATTGTGGCATCTATAACCAGACTATCTTCTTCTTAGACATCTATAACCATACCTTCTACCTTAGAAAATATTCAATACACCACCAAGATCTACAACATACAGTGAAATTATTGTTTTATTGATAATGGAAAAAATTGGAGGAAACATTCTTTGAGCACAAACAATATAAGATCTGATGGTGACAAGGTTGCTACATTTACAAATAGGCTTTTATTATCTTTCTTGTTCTTAAATGTAACAGAGGAAGATACATTGGCTAGTTTTGATATTCAAATTCCTATAGACTTGAAGATTAAGTCCAAAAAAATATCTTTATGATAGGATGGATACACAATCCGTGGAAAAATAATAAAAGGAAAATACAAGTGGGCCAAAAGTCTGACGTGTGTGAGATGAGGGATGAGAAAGGAAAGGGTACTGAGTATTTAGACAATAACTTAGATAAGGGAAATACATTTGTGGTAAAGAAAATGAGAGTGCAGATGAGTAGTAAAAGCAATTTTCAGGAGGTTTCTATTAGTGGGGACAAGAGAATTACCAAGGATTGCTTCTATAGGATTTCGCTATTTTTGGTGGAAAGGAAGGGCATGAAAACAAGTTTTCTTCTAGACTAATATTAAGATTTCTGGAATCTAAAGTCTTCTGTTATTTGCTTTTGTTATTATGTTCATCAGCAACACAAATAGGAAGTGGCTTCAAGTTGTCTTTGTTAGAATTAAGCGGACTCTTATCGTGATAATGGTGCCTTAATCTTAGTGTTTTCTTTTACCATATCTTTCTAAGTTATTCTATACTTCACTTGGATGAAATTGAATCTTGTAGATGATAATTTTTGCTCAGTGGTTTTTGTTTTACTATATGTTCCTAAATAATATAATCACTCTTGCTTCAATGCTTCATTGGAAAAATATGTGCATTTGTTTTAACAGGTTTTGATATGTCGAAATGAGGCTGAAAAGTGCTTAATAGAAACATCTATCAATTCATTGCGGATAAGTCTCAAGGTATATTTTTTCTTGTTTGTGAGACTAATGTTTTGGTAAAATGGTTTAAAATTCAATCTTGTCCCATGATTGTGAAGATTGATTCAGTAAAATCTGTGAAAAGGTTTACAGACTGTCTAACATTGTCTAGTCTTAGTTTCACATCTAGTCTACTATAGTGTCTATGAGACTGGAGCTTCTTATGTCGGTGGTGCTTATGACCAAATGTGTCATATTGTCGACGAGTCCTATTTCTTCAGTTATACCACGTGTACAATGTTAGGCTGGTTGGTTTTTCTCATAATTAGGGACCTTGTAATGCCACTTATATAAGAGTTCATTTAGTTTTTTAAAGTTGTTACAATTGTTAACTAAGAGCGAGAGTTGTTAGGAACCAAGAATTGGAAAGAGAAAGAAAAAAAGGTTTTCTATTAAAAGACTGAAAAGAAGAAAAAATAGGAGAGCACTCCCTCCTCAATGGTTTCCCCTTCACAAAGAACTAAAGCTCAATGTACAAAATTCACTTCCTTCCCCTCTCCTCTCCTTTCCTATTTATATCTAACTAACACCTCAAGTAACTGATTCTAACTATCTTAACTAATTTCTCTTCTCCATTTGTCCTAACAATACACTTCTCCAAAAATCAACCTTGTCCTCAAGGTTGGAACAGTGGCAGCTTAATCCCATGCCATGGCTCATCTTTATCAAGGTGTTATCTACCCTTCCTGATAGCATTGTCATACTGTCTTATCATAGGAAGGGAACCCACTGGCTAATGCCTGGAAATTCTGGTCTGGAGGCTTTAGTGGTGGTGAAGAGAGTGGTTTTTGTATAACAGACTCTGAACCCAGTAAGTTGGAATTCCAAAATTTCAATGTCATTGATGTTCCAATCATTATAAAGTCTAAGTTCAACAATGAATTTTTATTCATATTACGTAAATCTGATTTTGGGAAAAAATTTTGCTTGGCTGCATCTCCACCTTCAGCTCTCTATATTGTTGCATCCCCTTCTTCCTCCATCATAATATTTTTTTCTGTTACAAATCTCACTTATGTTTTGGTTTTTTCTTCACTCCAGAGGGTGTGATTCTTCATTGCTGACCCTTCTTCCACATCTAGAGCAATTTGCATATCTCTAATCAAGTCCTTTGGATCCTGTTGTGGCATCCGATTTTGAATGTTAGATTGCAGCCCTGCAAAGAAATATCCCTGCAGTTGATCTTCTGGTGTTTGATTTGCTTGTGACACCAACTCCACTGTTTTAACCCATTGTTTTAACCTAAGACCTCAACAATTCTTCTCCCTCCTCATCTGATCTACTAGTATGTAGATATTTTCTTCCTTCATAGAGTTTACTGCTTTTCTTGATTTCTTGCTGCAGTTCTTTAATCTCCTTTATGTCTTGCAGCTTATCTTTTATAATAGCCAAATCCATCTTCACTTCCGCATTCACTTTTTCTTGATCGTTGTACCATTTCTCCCAAGCACTGATTCTGCTTTCCATGATGATGTGTTCCCCATTTGCACAAGGGCTGCATTAGGATCTTTAGGTTTAGAACCTTATGGAAACTTGGAAACTTAGTGAAAAGGTGGATTAGAAAGAGGTGGAAGTTCCAATCTGACCAGTATTGTAAAAACGTCAATATCTTGGGTTGTAGAACTCCAATTGGCGTGATTCCAAAACGGGGTGAAATGTTCCGTTTTGAAATACAATTTTGGTTTAAGAAACACTAATTTTGGACGAGTGGAACGAGAGTTATGACTATAAGATAAATCTGGACAGAAGTGAGTATTTGATTTCGGGTGAAAGAAGAAGATGTGAATATGGAAGGTGGAAGGAAAGAATCACACTTTCCAAGGGAGGCAACACACAAAGGAGGGGAAAGTCCTTTGAGACAGCCAAAGGTTATTGAATCACTCAAGAACTTAGGAGGATCACTCTCACTAAAATAAAAGAGATCAACTCTAATTTTTTGAATAAAACTCAATTTGTGTTCATTGATAAAATAGTTCATTAGAAGCTTTAACCACTGGAATTACAAAAAGACCCATAAATTGCAATTACATCCCACTTTAGCTATTAATGATCCCACTACTGAATGACTGATTGTAACTACAAATTTGGCAGCCCAAAAGTCACCCAAAAACATTTAGCTATGCATCCTCTTGGTCTCCCGAAGGTTGTTTTTTAAGTTGGCAAATAGGCCCTTATTACAACTTTAAAATAAAGCAAAACTAAAGCCCATTCATTGATTAAACCAAAACATAATTTGGTCAGCCAATTTTACAAAGAATTGAGCCATTATTTAAACAAACTAATAAGTTAAAAGAAAAAAAAAATTGCCGCAAAGTAGTGCATTAGTCTTTCTTCATTTGGGCCATGATGCGATTTATATCACATGACTCACCTTCAATGTATCCACCAGATCAATTTGTTAGGAACCAAGAATTGAAAAGAGAAAGAAAATAAAGGTTTTTTATTGAAAGACTGAAAAGAACAAAAAATAGGCGAGCACTCTCTCCTCCAAGGGTTTCCCCTTCACAAAGAGCTAAAGCTCAATGTACAAAATTCACTTCCTTCCCCTCTCCTCTCCTTCTTTCCTATTTATATCTAACTAACACCTCAAGTAACTGATTCTAACTATCTTAACTAATTTCTCTTCTCCATGTGTCCTAACAAGTTGACTGAGAGAGAAACCAAGAATTGTAATTTTTGTGTTTATAATGAATTATGTCGTGGATGTAAATTGAAGCTTATTAACACTTCAATTGAGTTACGTGTACAATGTTATTGCAGTTGACTTTGCTTATAAATAGAGAACTTATACTGTCACTTATGAAAGAGTTCGTTCAGTTAGTTAAAGTTGTTACAACAACGAAGTAAAAGTGAGAGTTCACTGTGAGAGAAACCTAAAGTTGTAATCTATTTGTTCATAGTGAATTCTGTTGTGGATGTAAACTAAAGTTCATTAACACTTCAATTGCTTTTAGGGTGTAATCTTTTGTCTCCTTCATGCTGTCATTTCTTTCTTTCTTATTCGTTTGCAATTATCTTTGTTATCAGTTGATTGTTTGTGTCGTAAACGATCGTGCAGTAAACTTGTGCCTCGTATTCCTGAAAATGATGACGTAATGCTTAGTTACCTTACTGGAGTCTGCTAAATTTGTGATGTTTCTTTAAGACATGGACTGTCCATTCGTGCTCAAAACATCTTTCATTAACTTAGTGATTTTTCTTTATGCTTCTTCCTTCTTTAAAGCTCTCCTTATCATGGTTAGCTGTTGATGTAACAAATCAACAATATGTAAAACTTCAGACTCATGTACTGTCTAATCTGTATCTCTAATGAATATTGAAACATGTTCTAATTAGTGTGTTGGAAATTTGGTATAACTAAAATGGGAAATAGAGAAGGTAAGTAGAATTTGAGAATAATAACAGAAAAAATGGTTTCACTGAGGTTGGATGGACCACTGATATGGTGGCACAAATTGATGTGCGGCACGATTGTGCATTAAACTTTATTGTACTGTCACCAGTCCAAAAATGTCATAAATTTCAAAACAATACCTTTACTTCTAGAGTCAGGACTGCCTATCTTAGAAATATCAATTTGTGAGGTCCATATATGATGAGCAATGCAAACTTGTGTTATAGGGTTTTGCCAGAACAAGTTGTGTATGTTTTGAGAAAAGTTATACCACTTTATTTTATAACTTACAGTCATATTTTTCTGAGTAGACTTGTCATCTTTACTTTGATAATATTTCATAGGTTATGGGTGTGATTTGTTTCCTCATATTGTTAGTTGTATCTACCATATAATTTAGAAGTCCTTGTGTGCGTGTGTGAATAATAGGAATTTTAAAGGCTATCACTAAATTTTTGCACTGAAATAAATTCACATAATAGGGTCAATTGTTCTCTAATAAGAGTCTTAAAGATAATTTTTTATTGGATATATGAATAATATTAATTAATATTGAGATAGTGCAGTCTTCCTAGTTATCTGAACTTTCTTGGATTCTCTTAATTAATATTGAGATTTTGCTTTCAAGCATCAAATTCGCATGGATATACCAATGTTCATTATCATTTGTCCCCAATTCCATGTTCTAGTTTATTCTTTCTCATCCTTTGCAGGTTAAGCAGGCGGATGAACTTGAAAACATACTGACCAAGAAATTTCTTAGATTTTTATCAATGAGAGCTGAGGCTTTCCAAGTACTCAGGAGAAAGCCTGTTCAGGTTTGTATCTACTAGCATTAAGCTAGTTTTCTTTTCCTTTTCATTTTCTTTTAAATTGACAATGGTGACAATGGTGTCTGGTGATAATTTTCGTATTGAATAATGTAGTGTCTAGTTGCGTGGAGTTTCATTGAATGTTTGAAATGAAGTATTTGTTGAGGTTGTTTCCTAGATAGTGTATTGCATGACTTTAATAAATGAGATGGAGCAGAGCAGTGTGTTCAACCTACACTGTTGTGCTTTTTTATTGATATGTATATATACACAGAGCAGTTACAAAATAAGGCAAGGCACATACCACCCTAACCCTAAAGTTGGGTACATACGGAACAAATAATAATAAAAGAACATTACATTTTAACAGCATGATGCTAAGATCGTGCTTTGATTGATGACTTGTCATTATTACTAAAGTTTGACAAAAGCAATAGGCATACCACATTCTGTTACTTGTTATTCATTTCGAAGGTAGTGCTTGGTTTAAAGGGTGAAAGAAATCCTCTACAGACATAAAACGGGACTTGCAAAACTATCCTTGCATTTAATTTTTCTTCTCATATTTTGGCACTGATTTATGTATTGAAAAATACCGCATACATAGTGTCTATTTATTAGTGATTTTTAAATTGTATGGTGGATTATTTACCCTCCAAAGAAATTTTAATCCTCGTATGAATAATTATTGCTGAGAATCACAGCATTGTTGGGGCAGCTCTGTTCATGCTGTTAGTGATTCTAACTAAATATTTTTTCCTTTCACTAGGTAGAAGGCAATTTCTTTTTAACATACTTCCGTTTTTCTTGGTAACTTGTAAGTGATCATTGATGCATCTTGTTGTTTCTCTTGGCAGGGATATGACATTAGCTTCCTTATAACAAATTACCACTGTGAGGATATGCAAAAGCACAAACTCATTGATTTTATAGTGCAATTTATGGAGGCAAGAATTTTGTTGACCCTATAATTTAGATTTGCATTTCTTTTACAAGACTTGTAACAATTATCTAAATTAGGGATACCGTATGACCCATGAAAACATTGCAAAGGTTCTACGGAACATTATTCTCCAGGGTAATTGGTGCTAAGAACAGTATAACATGCAGAAATAAAATAAAAATAATAAATAGAATAACATTTTTATATTCTTTATTGAATATTAGATACTAGACCTTATACATCAACTTTCGAACGAGGTATAAATGATTTGCTTACAGACTTTTCCTGGCAGATTCGTATTTGGTATAGTGGACTTAAAAAGATTTAGTGATAATTTGAAACTGCAAGATGATGTTTTTGCTTGCTTTCTATTACCTTCCCGACATTTAAAGTGACTACTTTCATCGATCTTTTGTGCTTTTATATAGGATATTGTTAATATTAAATAAATGTTTCTTCTACTTTAGTTATGGTTAATTGTTTGAAATTTAGTATAATAATGGCCTTCAAATTACAGGACATTGATAAAGAGATAAGTGAGCTCAAAATGTCGGTGAACACACGGGGGAGGCTTGTTGCTACAGAATTTTTGAAGCAGTTTATCTGATGTTTTTGACTAGTTGGAATTGCCAAATCCATGTAAATTGTACTCTGCAGGTCTAGTTTCACTTCACTTATCAAGTGCTTTGCCCCATGAGCCAATGGTCTGTGGTTTTATTATATTTAACAGAAGTGCAGAATAAATTTTGTAGAGCTTAGTAAGTATATAAAGAAAATTATGACAAACCTGCATGCCATTCCGAGTTGAAGCTACTATAAGTTAGCACATTTATCACTTAAGTTTTTTTCATTCATTTTTACTATTCACTTTTCAACTTTTGCACAGTGAAACTATCAGGATCTTTGAGTTTTAGAGGCCGCAACTTTTGAATCATCGCACTGCAATTACCTTGGATTTCAATAGTCTCATCCTCTGTGTACTTTCTTTTCTTTGTAAACAACTCTTTCAAGAATCTTGCGTACGTAGCCATTTGTTGTATTGCTTTAGAGAAAGAAATATTGATTTCCAATTTTTTATCTCCATAAATTAAGTAAATTGTTTCTCCTTATCTTTCTTGTATGGTAGAGGATATAGAAGAATTTTCTCTGTACTTTTTTCTTGCTCTCTTTTCATATTTTTTTTTTTCATTTTCTATCATTTTTATTCTCTCTATCCTCACTTGATTCAATGTCTTTCTCTTCCTCTCTTTTTTCCACTCTTTCCTAATACACTTTTTTGCTCCGAGTTGTTATGGCTTTATAGTGTTCTTTTTGGTTGACTTCAATATTTGTTGTAAAGTTCTTATCAAATTTCTCCTCTACTTTTCTTTGCCAATTGACCTAGTTAGGTTTCCAAATTGCGAATAAAGGCTTCTTTTATGGTTGGAAATAGATGCTTGCTTGAATTGTTGAAATGTCTCTTCAACTTTTGACGGCCTCTCATACATTGAAGGTTGTTGTTGTAGTGGCCTATTTGATGGTCTAGCTTGTCCCATGCTTGGATGAGAGTTCCATCCTTGATTGAAATTCACATAGTTGCCTTGGCAACCTTGATTTCTCATATAATTGACTTCCTCTTGTGATTGACTTTGCACAAACATTGCCCATTGATACGACCTCCTCAACACAACATACAATTTTTGCACTTGTTGGTGTTGAATTTGAGAAGCCTTCTGGATCTCCTACGACAATGAAGAGAGTTTTTTCAAGAGTGTCTCCATTTGTTGTGTCATTAGCTTATTTTGAGCTAACAATGCATCATGAGTTTGAAGTTCTAATACCCCCTTCTTCTGAATTTGAGTCCACCCATTCTGCACTTTGTAGTCATTTGAAACCATGTTTTCTATCAGTGCCTTGGCTTTAATTGGTCTTTTTAAATTTGATCATTTCTCTAGTTGAGGCATCTACCATGAACTTTGTTTATGCTGTAGGTCTCCCAAAAATATGGTGACTTGAGTTAGCTCATTGAATCCATGCATAAGAGTCTTTCTCAACAAACCCTTAAATCGTTCCCATGCCTGCCTCAGTGATTCATCATAATTTTATTGTAATGATTAAATTTCCTGCTTCCCTTGATTTACTTTTGTCTGGGGGAAAATTTGTGAAGAAACATTTGAACAAGATCATCCCACCTAATCAAATTATTCTCAAAAAAAGAATTCAACCATGCATTTGCATTATCTACTAAAGAAAAAGGGAACAAACTTAGCCGAATGACTTCATCAAATACCTAGATAATTTTCACTATATTGCATATTTCCATGATTGTATGGATTCTCATGAGATAAGCCATGAAATTGATTGCTTTCCACCAAATGTATAAAAGCAGGATTTATCTTCATATTTGTTGTAGTTATTGTTGGCCTAGCCATGCTATTGAAATTCAACGGCCTTGTGAAAGTTGAATATTCCCTAAAAGTCGCAGTCCTTCACCTAATCCAGCAATATCCACCTCTTCTTCCTGATATGATGGTCGGATATATGAGTAATCTAAGAAATTTGCTGTGCTTTCTGCTATAGTGGAGGAAACTTCACTTGTTTCCTTGAAATGTCTTCTACTTATATTGTTGTTCCTCTGAGATGTTATTTCAATTTTCGGATTGTAAAGTAATTGATTATTCGAAATCTTGTGTCTCATGCACAATAAAAAAAACTAGAAAGGACAAGTTAAACAATGTAAAAAAATATATATATATATATATATATATATATATATATATATATATATATATATATATATATTCTCCTTTTTGAAATATCAAATCAAAGATAACAAACCTAAATCGGTAAACAAACACAATTAAACTAAACCAAACTTTAGTCTCCGACAACGACTTCAAAAACTTGTTTCGGAATTGGCAATTGCACCAGATTGCACAAATAATACAGTGGACAAGTCCAGATATCGTTTCCCACATAGACTAATATGATTTAAGATAATTATTTGTTTACTAATAAAGAGTAAGAGTAACAAAACATTTTGATGTATATAAATTCAAAAATAAAGAAATAACAAAAATTTACATAGTGGAAACAATGAACTTAAGAAATTATATGGTAAAAGCATCACCGGGATTGGATTTCATGATTCCACTCAAAGTAAAAACAACAAAAAACATATTTTTACTTTCTAATCTCACATTCAAACCTTTTGTAACAAGCCTCAATTTTGTCGTAGACAAGCTTGAACTTGAATAATAAAAATTGCTAGACATAGAGTTTTTAGACTTTGATGTAAAGCAATTTTTAGATTTTGATATTAAGTTCGCATTACTGGAACAATATGTTGATGTTAGAATGAGCACTGACCACATGTATGTCTAACATGTAAAATCAATTAGTTGTTCTATCCTAATCAGGTTTTCAAAACTATCTTTTAAATTAGTCAGTACTCCCACATATGCACTATATCTAGAATATGCAATTGAAGATAATAATCAGGTTTCCTAACTTTTGGATCAGTAAGTACTCCCGCATCTGCAAAATTTCTAGACTATCAACATAAAATAAGAATAAAACACAACAGATGATGGAAAAGAATTATGTTGAATGACGAATCCACAAATAATTAAAAATACATTATACCCAACTCTCATGAATGAGGGAGTTAGTTACTCCTACACATATTAAATAATAGAATAATGATGCCTCTAGCCTTCAAAATGCACTTCTACCATCAAGTGTATATAGATCAAGTTTCTTTCACTCCAAGAGTGTTTTTTGACCTCTGCCAGGCCCTTTACTTATATATTTTCTACAATACGCAACTTGCTGGGTGAATTGACTTGCTTGGCAAACTAACTTGTTGGGCGAGTAAAGCATGATTTACTGGGCAAGTGTCTCGAACAAAATTGGGACTAGACCTAGGGGTGGCAAAACAGGCCAACCTGGCTAGTTTTGGGTCACCCTACCTTTGGTCCGCAATTGATAAACGGGTTAGAAGTTTCAACCCACCCCGCCATATAGCATGCCGATGAGTTGGGGGTCGGGCTACCACTGTTTTTTTAAATATTTTTAAAAATTTTATTTTTTTTATTTATAAAATTTGTTTATACATATACTTATAAATAAGTATTTAGGACATATTTAATCATATAAGTATTTTTTAAGCTATTAATTTATCAATTAATATCTTTAATTAGATAAATTAAAATAATTATTATATTTGCATGTAAATTACTCTATTATAACTAATAATTGGAACTTAATTCATAAGTGTCAATGATTTATTTTTTTACTTATTTTTAATTTTTAAAATTAAAAAAATAATAATAAAATAAAATCGGGCTAGCGCAAGGGGAGAGCTTGCCCGCCTTTGGCCCACCAGTTTGGCAGGTTGGGCGGGCCAGGCCAAAATGGCCTAGTGGGTTGAAAACTCCAAAACAGCCCACCATTTTCTTGGCCAGTTGGCAGGCCGGGCCACACTCACTTTGACACTCGTACCTGCAACTTGTACTTGATGTTGTACGGGAATATCATGGATATATATATATATATATATATATATATATATATATATATATATATATATATCTTTTAATTCTTCTAAAAGTCAATATTTTTGAAACATTCTTCAAATATTGTTACTTGTAATTGGAGTAACCAACTTTATGGATAATAGATGTTGTTGATAAACTTTAAATATTTAGTATTCCACTAATTCTGTTGAAAATCTTCCTAAATTTTTTAGATTTCCACTTATTTGCAAAATAGAACCCAAATATTTATCTTTTCAACTTCTATTAAATAAAACCTGAAATATCCAAAAGCTCAAAACTAAAATAACAATAAAATATCAAAATAAATGAAAATGAAAACATGATATGCCATCTTTCAAGTATCTACATCATTAAGAATGTTTAAACATAAATTAACATAATATCATATTATAAATAAGATGTACAAAAAAAATATAATCATAAAATAAATCAACAATACAATACCTTAGGTTTAAAGAATGAACAAAACAATGATAACATATGCTACTCTTAGTCCTATGATCAATTAATATTGAGTTTACCACCTCAAAAAAGGATGAATTTTTAATTTATATCTTTCTTTCATGTTCGAATATGTATTTTCTCACATTTTCAATCATTGAATCCCTCATTTCATATAATAAGTGAAGATTATTTGTATCCGTGTATTTATTCAAGAACATCATAAATAGGAGGAGTAAAAGCAAGTATACAATCAACTCTCATTTGCCAACCATTAGCCAATAGAGTTTCTTTCACAAGTTAAGCACAATCAACATTATCCTCTTTGAATTAAGACCATTCATCACTAATAAACATCTCTTGGAGTCATTTTTTCAAACTTTTAAACCTCTTAAGCATGACTATGGTTGATGCAAATCTTATCAGAGCAATAGAAAGCAACTTCAATGAGTTGAATTTATTAAAATCTCATAAATAATGCCCCCTTTTTCCATGACTTCTTTCTTTTCAAAGTAAAAGATATCTCAATTTATAATATGTTGATGATAGACATCTACTAAGATTAGAAATACTAAATGAACAAGAAAAAAAATGCTCTTCTACATAAGGACTTCTTGCAAAATACAATGATAATCCTGAAGAATAAAAAAGTATATGTACCTTGAATATTGAAAGAAACTTGTAAAAAACTTTTGACTTTTTGAAGTAATAAACTATTTTTTATTTGATTTCCTTTCGTCATGTGCTAGAAAGTCTTTTTTTTTTCTTTGAATTTCTATTTTCAATGTTGATTCATTGAACACATTATATTTTATATTTTCTATGTCAAAGTGACATTTGGAAGAATTTTAATGCCAACTCCATAAAAGTTTGAAAAATGACCCCTACTTTAGTATAAGATCCATTAAAAGACAAATCTCACAAACTATAATTATAACATTTCTACCGCCAAAAGTCTTTCTTAACTTTGAAAATATCTCCATATCAGTCTTCCTTTATCTTCTTATTTCTTAACTAAATTCATCTTAATTTTCTATAATAAAAATAATTAAATATAAAATCTTATTCAAATATAAAAATCAATATAAAAGTTAAGTAAAATACCGTAATAAAAATTTCAAATTTAAACTAAAAACTTTATAACAAAATGTTATCTGCAATCCGTGGCGGATCTTGCTCGATATTTATGGGGTGCCAAAATACACTTAAAATTTATATATTTAATTTATATATTTAATTATGGATCCGTAAGATTATTGAACTCAATAATAATTGAATCAATACTAAAATTTTTAGTTATATTTTGTTTTCAATGTAAATAATCATATCGTCAGCAAAAAAATTCATCTTCCGTTTTATTTTGCAATCTTATTTTGATAATTTTCTTTGTAGAAAATTATCTTTCTGATATAGTTGTAAAAAACAAGAAGAGTTAAAATAAGACGAGACAGATTAAAAAATCAATCAAGAATATGTAATTGACTTCCTATTTTTGTCAAAGATTGATCTTTTCTATTTTCTTCCTCACGGTAGCTTCCATTTTATCACTTTTAAGTAATTAATTTATTCTTTTATTTCTTCATCAATATACTTATGTTTTTAAAAAAATACTAAAAGATAATTTATCATAATCTAAATAAAAATTGCGATACGTAATTAATAAAAGAAAAATATATGATAATCAAGTCACAATTAAAAACCAGTTATTAAAAAACACTTAGTGCATTGCTTTTTCTTCTATATTTATAAAAATGAATATACCAAATGCTCGTGAGATAAAAAATAATATTAATTATTAAACTAATATTTCACTATTAATTGAGAAAAAAAGAATTACTTTTATCTTCAATAATAGAAGAAAGCATACAAAAATGAGAGCACAAAATAATGAATTTGTGTTCAACTTTCTTTTTTTCTTCATAAACAAAAGAAAACAAAACAAATAAAAATCTAAAGTAGATACAATATGTGAGAAACTCAAAAACCAGTGAAAAAGAAAATAAAAAATATCTTAATAAATTTATTTATTTTTTATTAAATTTAATTTTATGCTTTATTATTTATTAGTATTAAATACTATATTTTATAAAATAAATAAAAAGATACCTATTTTAATTCTTATAGATTCCCAATATATACTTTTATTATTTAAAAAATTCCAAAAAATTAAATTTCTTATACATAATTTAAAAAATTAAAAACAAAACAATTTTCATATAACATAAATAAAAAAATTTCAAAAAAAGTTGGGGGGCCATGACTCCCCCTTCCCTTCGTTGGTTTGCCTCTGTCTACAATATAATAAGAATAAATAATAAAAAATATTAATGGATAAAATTATAATAAAAAAGTTGTTCTTAGAGTTTCGTATACTAGAAATAGTGTAATTATCCAATTTTAGAAATTTTAGTAATTAGAAAAATATATAAATATGAATAAACATTTTAAGTAAAAGATAACACAATTTATTAGTCATAATTTAAAGATTTTTTTTATTTTATTTTAAAAGATATTCTAAGAAATAAGATTTGGTGAATAATTATTGATTTAGAAGAAAATATTATTAGATATTGTTAGATATTAGTTGATATTCTTGGATATTATTGTATTGTTACAAATTAAAAGATATCTTGAGATATTGTTATATGCTAGATATATTGTTAGATAAAAGTAACAAAATACAAAATTTTCTTTAGAGATATTAAGCTTATAAATATATGGAAGGACAATGTTTAGTGAGAGAATTTTAATAGAAGCAATGACACGTCAAAGAAGAAGCGAAGACTAAGAGGTAAGGGGAGCTTACATTCTTGTTTTCTTGTTTTGTTTCTTACCTTCTTGTTTGTATGTGATGTATTATTTTATATGACTCTAAATTGTGGTGTATGATGTTATTTAGTATGATTGTGATGGCATGTTAATATGTGCTTCTTTGGAAACATAAATATATGCTTGTGTGTGGTGACTCGACAAAAGGCTGTGAAGGGTAACTCCGCGTAGTTGTACCAGATGTGTACATGTACACTTCGTCTAGGCTCTTGAGGAGAGTAATGAGAAGTGACATATGTATATTTCATTGGAGCTTTAGAGGAGAGTAATGGGAGGTGACACCAATATTGACAAGTTGTGTGGGAGAGTTACAAATCATCTCATGAAGTTGAGTTCACTAGTGGTTGTATGATTTGCGGTGATAACATGTTTTTGTGTGGTTATGTGAGACACGAGGCTATGTATGGTTTGGATGTGTTGTTTTATAATTATTGATGTGTATTTGGTTATGGTGTTTTGATTTTTCTATGCTAGTTCACCGTTCTATTTTGGTGGTTGTGGTTTCCACCTCTAAAATCATTATAAAAAATGGTATTTGCATTATAATAAGAAAAATAATAAAAAATATTAAAGGATTTGAATACAATAATAATAAAAAAGTTGTTCTTAGAGTTTCTTATACTAGCAATAGTATAATTGTGAGATCTTAGAAATTTTGATAATTAGAAAAATATATAAATATGGTTAAATATTTTAAGAAAAAGATAACACAATTAGTTAGTTATTATTTAAAGATTTTTTTTATTTTAAAAGATATTCTAGGAATTAAGATTTGGCGAATAATTATTGATTTAGAAGAAAATATTGTTAGATATTATTTGATATTCTTGGATATTATTATATTGTTACAAATTAAAAGATATATGGAGATATTGTTATATACTAGATATATTGTTAGATAAAAATAATAAAATATAGTATTTTCTTTAGAGATATTAGGCTTATAAATATAAGGAAGGACAAGGTTTAGGGGAATAGGAATAATGACAAGTCAAAGAATGAAGACTAAGAGGTAGTGAGAGCTTACATTCTTGTTTTTTTGTTTTGTTTCTTGCCTTCTTGTTTGTATGTCATGTATTATTTTATGAGTCTAAACTATGGCGTAGATGTTATTTAGTATGATTGTGATGACATGTCAATATGTGCTTATATGGATAGACAAATATATGCTTGTGTGTGGTGACTCGACGAAAGGTTGTGAAGGGTAACTCCGTGTAATTGTACCAGATGTGTACTTTGTCAAGACTCTCAAGAAGAGTAATGAGAAGTGACACATATATACTTCATCGAGACTCTCGAGCAGAGTAATGGGAAGTGACATACGTATATTTCGTTGGGGCTTCGAAGGAGAGTAATGGGAGGTGACACCAATATTGGCAAGTTGTGTGGGAGAGTACAAATCAACTCATGAAGTTGAGTTCACTAGTGGTTGTATGGTTTGCGGTGATAACATGTTTTGTATGGTTATGTGAGACACAAGACTATGTATGGTTTGGATGTGTTGTTATATCATTATTGATGTGTATTTTGGTTATGATGTTTTTGTGTTTCTATGCTAGCCCACTCTTCTATTTTGGTTGTTGTGGTTTTCACCCGTGATGATTGTGTTTTGTGCGGTAGCATATGATCATACAAGTGTTGAGGAAAATGATAGCACTACAGAGAGTGGTTAATGTCAAGAGATATTTGGGACAATCTTTTAGTCTTAGGTTTTTTCTTTTAAATAAGTCTATGTTTGTTAAACAAACTTTTCTATTGAGATTTCAAATAAAAGATGAATAAAGTTTCATTTTAATTATGTAATTTGTGTTAGTTATAGATTTTAGGAATCGAAAAATTGGGGTGTTACAATTATTTTTCTATACGAATAGTTTTTGTCATGGCATTTCTCATCATAGTAACATTTAGTTGTGATATAATGATTTTCATATCTATATAAATGTAATGAGAATAATGTTTTTCATATACATACTTTAATAATATTTTTATTTTGATTCCGTTTGCTTATTATTGTATTGTTTTTCTCTTTTAGTTACCCATGAGTGAAGTTTTCCTTCATATTGCAGATATAAGAAATAAGATTTTGGGTTGGAAGAATTTGCTTTGAAAGTGAGTCTTCTATCAAAGATTTCAAAATCTAATGGACAAGATTGACGTAATTTTGAATCATAATACAAAATGTGTGGTATGTACTGTCTCACTATTTATTCGATTGTATGGTGTTTTAGTTCATTAGAAATTAGTGTTTTGGGATATTAATTCTTTCTCATAAATTTTTATATTGAATTGTTATTTGGAAATGTAAAATACAACTAATTTGTTAGAAAGTTGTGATCCCCTTATAGTTTTTTTCATCTTATTGAAACTTTGTTCTCATATTATCAGAAGAGGAAATTTGACCAATATATGAGTTGTGAAAAAAGTTTTGTCCAAGGACAACAATGCACTAATTGTAGTCGATGTTGTCCTCAGTTTAATGCCTTTATTGAAGGGTCAAGCCCAGTGAAAGAACAATCTTCAAAAAACTATCGTAAATGTTTTGTGACTACTACTAAGTATACCACAAGTACCGAGACATCAATGAAGGAGAAATGCACTTTTAAATATTCAAAAGTAGTAGAACCATTGCTCAACAGGGATTTTGACAATTCAAGTGAGACTTCACATTCTTCAAACTTAGAAAACGAAGATATGGAGCTAAATCAAACACAAAATAAGTCATTATCAGAGGATAATGAAATTCTAAGGTCAGTCATTCCCATTGGACCTCGTTTTCAAGCTCAAATTCCTAAATGGGAAGACACAAGAAATGTAAAATGCCATAATAGTGATGATTTAAAGTGGCTAGGTGTTCAAGTTTGGCCAATGCCTAATATTAGGGAAAACAAAACAGAAGGTATTGGGGAAGGTAGGCCTGACTCATACTACTATAAAAATTCAGGATCAGTTGAATGTGTTAAACTACACCTTAGGGAAGCAAGAGAAGTTTTGAAATTGGAGATTGGTGCAACATTTTCAAGTTGCAGGTTTGATGAAATGGGAGAAGAAGTTTCAGAGTTATGGACAATAGAAGAGGACAAGAAATTTGAATCTCTACTAAAATCATATACATCTTCAAAGGCCAGAAGATTTTGGAAACTTGCCATGAAGCACTTTCCATCCAAATCTTTGAAATGCTTGGTAAATTACTATCATAATGTATATATCCCAAGATGTTTAAGCATGGAGACTAGATCTTTGCATGAAGCTGATAGAGACACCGATCAAGATGACAACTTCAAAAAATGATTCATGGATAGGTATGCTTATAATTCATCTTATAAAAAATATACATTTTATATTTGATATGTTATAAGTTTATATATGAGAATATTATTTTGGTCTTAGCCTTTCAATCTTCTTTAGCTTTTATAATTTTTTTTAAAATTATTATTTTTTATCAACATCACTACAACATATAAAAAAATTATATTCGCACTTGTATTATTAGTTTATACGAATGTTCTTTGAATTTATTTTACTGTGTATATTCTTTTATCTATACTATTGAAAGCTTATGCATATTTCCAATTTGAAATTATTTGTTAAAGTTAAATGATTATAATTTTTGTACATCTTATTACAGGCAGAAGCTTCTTATCACTTCATTCTAGAAGAGGACTTTCAAATTAGACATTGGTGAAAGCAACCTCTAGATAGAGAACATATTTGATTTTATCTATGTAAATCTTACTTAAGGCGCCATATTGTTGAGTTAACAATTTTAGATGAATGTACTATTTGTCAACTTTGAGTATGTTGTTGGATTCTTCTTTGTATTTAATGTAATATTAAAAATTTGTATGGGTTTTAATTATTTTCATATGTTTTAATTTACTTCTTGTTAGGAAAATAATAAAAATAAATAATAATAATTATATACAAATAAGAAAAAAATATAGATAATAGAAGATTCATCAAGTCAAACAAATGATAACAAAAATATGATACAATTATAATTGAAGAAAAGAATAGAAATAGCCTGTGTTGAGACATGTAAAATGTTGTCCTTAGAAAGAAAACACCAGTGCACTAGTTAAAAAAAAATATATGCGTTCATCTCCCAAGTTACAACAACCCGTCAGATAGATTGAGTGCAACAAAGGATCTCTGAACCTTATGTACACTAATGTCTTAAAATTCAATATAGAGCATAATATTAATAACACTTTTTATGAGTTAATATGTTTGTTGTATTTGTTGTTATTTTCCCCCTTGCAAATAAGTAGTACTGATAGGTAGAAGACAAAAACTTAAGAGTCAATAGTAATAAATCTAATTTTAAAATAAAATAATTTGTAATCAATAAAATAATTGTAAAAAATTCTTTATCTATAAATAACATTTACCTCTAAAATTAATATTGCATAATATCATCAATAACAATAGGATTTTATTTTATTTATTTTTTAAATTATATTAAATATTTTTAATAGTGCCCCACATAATTTAAAAAATAAACTAAAACAAAATATATCACATTTAAAAAAAATATTATTTTTCAGCGTAAGGAACCTTCTAGGTTTGAGCTTGACACCTAGTGCTTATCAATTTCACTCGAGAAAATGTAGAGATTTCATTGTCTTTACTTACATCCCTTGTACCCGAGATTTAGTAAATAACACATATGATATTGGTGTTCATTTTGGATTCTAATTAGTGGTTGCACGTTACATTGTTTCATGAGTGTCGCTTAAAGATTTGCTTGTGTCTCATAATGGTGGCCCCACCATCACACTTAGTAGGTAAACCTTCAAAGGGTTGTTTGTGACTCACAGCCTTACAATAATTTTCATTGGGTTTATTCATATGTATTTTAAAAAATAAGCATAATAATGCATATACCTCAACCTCATTATTGTCACAATTTATAATACACCTTGCCAAAGGAATGAGACATAATATTTATTAAAATATGTTGGTGTACTTCAGTCAACAACAACTTCATTGTTATATATTAAACTCCATTTCATGGGATCACCACTCATGTATAGATGGGTGTCTACTGTTGCAACTAATTTATGGGCTTGAGTCTCATTTCCCTCGAAGACTCAAAAATTTGTTGATGCATCAACCTTTGGTATTTGAATCCGTAATTTTTTTTTCTGACTTGACAAAGTGAAGAAAATTAATACCATGAGTAATTATAAGTTTCTAATAAATTTATGTCTCACCCATATATGCCTTTTTTTTGCATTAAAAGTTTTGCAAGAGACTTTATATATAGAAACTTGACTGTCACAATGCACTGAAATAAGAGGTATAAGTTTATTTAATAATGGTAGAACAAATAGATAATAAAAATTTACTTCAACAACAATACTATTTACAATAAGAATCTTTGCTTCCATGAAAAAACATTCGGTTTAGTAGATTTTCATGATATTTCACCCCCACCCAAAGTTAAAACACAACCATTTGCATCACCAAAATCAAAATTCAACTTGTTTTAATATATCCTTCAATAATCTTAAGAAATTTAATGTAATGAACATCATAACTAGAAGCATCACAAATAATATTATCACTAAAAGGTGAAACAGTACTAGAGGTATGGCAAAAAAATTTAATTTTATTGTAAGAAATTATACTCACATTAGAATACTTAACGAAGAAATTTTATTTTCTTATTCAGAGGTATATTGACCATTGCAAGACACCTTCACTTTGAAATATTTTAAATGTGGTTCTCCTTGCTTTTTTCATAACTCAAGGAATTTTATCAAAACCTTGACAAGAAATTCTATTTAGAATATGGCAAGCATAATATAAAGTTTCAACTCATAATTTTAGGCAAGCTAGAACTTGTAACATAACATTTACTATATCAAACAAAGGCATTTTATTATTCCTTTCACTACACCTTTAGATTGACACTATATGAAGATGTTACTTAATGAATAATACATTGAGTTTCACAAAAAACACTCATTTATGAAGACATATATTCATTACTTCACTTTTTAATTAATTTTGTACCTTCAAATTTTATAATTTGAATGGTCTCTAATAAAAATTCTCAACAATTGTATAATAGCATATCATATATCACAACTAACAACGTTTATATTATTCAAAGAAGAACTACTAAATATTTTATTTGAAGATAAAGCGTAAACTTTATCTTAAACAAAATCATCACAAATATATCCTTTAACAATAAAAACACCATGTCTAGGAATAACAACCCTATTATACTAAAAACAAACTACTCTTTGTTTTATTTCTTGTATAAATAAAAATATTTTTTTATTAGCATACACTTGAACATTAGCCTCATAGTCTATAAACCAAGCGTTTGAGTTAAAAAAATAATAACTCAAATGTTATTTTTTTTCTTTGTAAAATTGTAAATAAGTCATTTCTCTATGCCTTGTATTTTGGCCAAGCATATTGTTCTTTTAGGTTGTGTATTTTGGCCATTTTAGTGTGACAACCTCAATTTAATCTATTAAAACAATAACATAATCGATTAAATCAAGCAGCGTCTCACAAGTGTGATATTTTAGCTTTTTAACTTGTTTCTTGAGTCACCAAGGCTTAGTAATCGAATTAGGGTTTAATTTTGGCTGGCTTGGGACCTAAGGAACCCTAGGATACTTGCCTGAATATCTCTATCTTGCATTTTGCACATGTGGCAACATGGAAAGCATAAACTTACCAAGCTGGCTAGTGACACTTGAAACATGTCTAGTTTGGAGTTCTTTTTTTCTTTTGCATTTCAAATTTTCTCCCTCTCCTTTTACTAAGCCTTTGGCCAACTCCCAATCCTATAAGTAGGAGTGCTCAACCTTGTAAAATCAACTTAGAATTTATGTGGAGAAACTCTTCCAAATTTGTAACTCTCTCTTGTTTCTAAATTCACTAGGATAACCTTTCTTCTAGACTCCCTTCCTAGACATTTTCTTTGAGAGTTGGTCGAACCTGTCTTAAGAACACACTCTAACGAACCTTTGAAACACTTATAATCCTTCATCCAATCTGCTTCCGCAATGTAGCACAATCCCATGGAGCAACGTCAAGTCACGTGAAGCTAGTTTCCATTAGGGTTAGTGACATGATACCTTTTAGATGGGAAATCATATGCAACACCTATAGTAATAGCATAAACTTCAGGTTTGTAATTAGACTAAAAGTTCTAAACAAGTTTTTAAAGCGAAAACTGGTTTTTCCTCAATAGAAAGACACACAATCAAAGCATCAAAAAAGAAATTTTTAGGCTTATGTTTTAAACATTAAGCACAAAAAGACCATGAAGGAAGTAATTTGAAATCATAAAACTCAACTAGCACGGTTTCAAGGACAACAATTCCTTTTAATTTCATGTAATAAATAACATTTTCAAATTCATGAATATGATAGATATTATATTTATTATCAATCATTTGAAATTAAAATGTTTTCAAGATACACTCTTTCACTCTCTTTTTCTTCACACATGCATATTTTTAGTTCAAGTGCTTCCTATAACTCAATAGTAGTTTTAGTATAACAAATTATTTTATAAATGTTATCTGTTAGAAATATTTTAATATAATTTAAAAAATAAATAATTAAAATAAAAATCCTATTATTACTCAAGTTTTCATGAACTTTTAATTTTATGGGTTAATGTTATTTATGATTAACGACTATATTTTTTTAATTACAATTGACTCTTGTGTCTTCCTTTCTACCAATAAATACTACCTAGGTGCATGCGGAAAGACACAACAAATACTATAGTTCTCTCAAAAGTGTTCTTGTTTTATTCTCTATAATATCTCTTAAAATAGTGATGTTCATAAGGTTCAGAGATCCTTCGCTACACTTGGTCGATTTGATAGGTTGTTGTATCTTGGGAGAAGAGAGCTTAATATTGTGTATTGCCCAATGCAGTGGGGATGTTTTCTCTCTAAGGATAGTGTTATGCGTGTCTCAATTTAGGATATTCTACTCCTTTCCTTGTTTATTTTTTTATCTATTATTGTTATAAGAATTGTTGTGCCTGGTTAATATTCTTTATATATATATATATATATATATATATATATATGTTTGTGTGTGTGTGTCTTAGTGTTATTATTGCTCTAATAATTATTATTATATTATTCATATTATTTGTTTAATTATTTTTATAACATTCTTAGAGAGAGAAATCTTATTCATTTTTAACATTATATAAACAATATAAAAGAGAAGATTGGAAACACTTTTATTACACTAATGCGTTTGTTATGATTATAATTAAATCAGTCTCAAATAAGACTAAATTTTTTTTCTGTATAATTGTTTTTATTTCTATTGGTAACAATAAATAAAATTATGGATAAATGAAATTCTGACTCACTGAATAATTTTTTGTGATGTCTAAAGTTAATGTTTTTTCTATTATATTAATTTATGATTTAATATCTTCTACTCTTATAACTGATAAAGATTTTATAGATCATGAATACATTTCAAGTGTTTTATATGAAAACAATTATAAAATAATTTGTCTTACTAAAACTACTATTGAGTTATGAAACTATGCATTTGTAAGGAAAAATAAGTTTATTTTGATATTTATATGAAAACAAATGACTAATAATAAAATTTTGTATCATATTTATGAATTTTAAAATCTTGTTTATGACATGAAATTGAAATGAATTATTTTAATTAACATCATGTTGATAATCATGTGTGTGCTGATAAAAAAAAAATCTTCATATCAGTAAGGTAAAATTAAATTTGTCTTCTAGATTTTTTTTTTTAAATTGAGTTTTTCATGTTTCTGAATTTAGAAACTTCTTTGCTACTCAATAAGGTTATAAAGTGGTTTTTGATTACAATAAATTATTATTTCTAGCCATGTGCTTTTGTTGGTAAATGATATATTTGTGATGGTTTGTTTGAGTTAAGTATCTTTATCTTGTAATAAAATATTTAGTAATTTTTCTATGATCATTACAAACATAATTATGATATATGACATACTATTATTACATCTACTGAGAAGTTTGGTTAGAGATCATTCAAATTATAAAATACATGTCTTTATAAATGAGTGCTTTGTGAGAAACTCATGGTATTATTCATTAAGTAATATATTCATTCTTGGGGAAAACCCCGATAATAACTTTATTAATAGAGAAATAAAATAAACACATGGAAATACATAGACAACACTCTCATGCCCTTTGACCCCGAGTATACCCACACTCTCCAAAACAATAATTTAACCCAAACCTCATAGGGCTCTTGTTAAAAGAGTATAAGAAATAAGAAGAGTCAAATACAAGTTGGAAGTGTCTTTGACTCGGGGCAAGGAACATCATGGACGTATAACCTATTATATAGTCACTAACACCCACCCCCTAGGTTAACCTAGGCGATGTGGAACTTCTCAAGACATGTTATTTTTATCAGCCCAACATTTTCCACCCTAATTAAAATAAACACATCTTCATTGCCTATACCAACCATCATACTCCACCATGAAGAGTATCATTTGGAATCAAATCGTCCCAAGAATTTCCACTTGGAATCAAACTATCCCAAGAATTTCCACTTGGAATCAAAGCATCCCAAGAATCTTCATTTGGAATCAAAATATCCCAAGAATTTTCACTTGGAATCAAACCATCCCAAGAATTTCCACTTGGAATCAAACCATCCCAATAATTTCCACTTCAAATTAAGTTATGATCATTTCATCAAATATCTCATTGCAACTTCAGCAAACAAGGATGATTCTCCAATAAAAAGAAATTAACCTTTTCTAATGTGGAAGATCAAACTAAGTTGCAACCATAGAGCCTGCTAAGAAAAAAATCCTATCGAACCTGGCTTTGATACCAGTGTTGGGAAAACCCCTCGAGAATTACTTTATTAATAGAGAAATAAAATAAACACAAGGAAACACATAGACAACTCTTCCATGCCCTTTGACTTCGAGTACACCCACACTCGCCAAAGTAATAATTTAACCCAAACCTCACAACACTCTTATTACAAGAGTATAAGAAATAAGAAGAGTCAAATACAAGCTGAAAGTATCTTTGACTCGGGGCAAGGAACATCATGGACTTAAAGCCCATTATATAGTCACTAACACCCACCCCCTAGGTTATCCTAGGCAATGTGGGACCTTTCAAGACATGTTATTTTCATCAACCTAACATTCATATGGTGCTAATCTAATGGTACAACGAGAGAAAAAAAAAGATTTTATTTGATATGGTAAATGTTATTCAACAAGTTCTAGCTTGCCTAAAATTATATAGAGTAAACTTTTATATTTTGTTGGTTATATCCTCAATTAAAATTCGTTACAAAGGTTGTGATAAAATTCGTATGGGTTACAAAAGCAAAGAAGAAAAAGAGAATCACATTTAAAATATTTCAAAGTGTGAGGGTGTCTTGCAATGGTTTGTGTACCTCTTAAAAAAAATAAGTAACTTTTTTTTTGGTTATATATTCTAGAGTGAGTGAAAATATACCTCTAATACTATTTTGCCATCTAGTGATAATATTATTTATGTTTCTTCTAGTTATGGAAATATGTCCAATTTCTTAAGATGGTTGAAAGATATAGTAATGTAAAATGTATATTTGATTCTGGTGACACAAAATCAACTACTGTTGTGGTTATGTTTTAACCTTTGATGGATGTGGAGTATCATGGAAATATATTAAAAAAAATGAACTGTTTTAACCTTTTAATGCATTATGACAATCAAATTATTATAGTTAAAGCTTTTAGTAAAAATGTCAATGAAAAATCGACATATAAGAATGAGAGCCAAATTTATTAGAAACTTAATTACTCATGGTATTATCTCTCTTGACTTTGTCAGGTTAGAAAGAAATTAGTTGCAATAATGGACACACATCTTCACATGAATGGCAATCCCATGGAATGAAGTTCAATGGGTAACAACGAAATTTTTGTTGACTAAAGTACACTAACTAATTTGATTAAATTTTATGTCTCATTCTTATGAAGAGGTGAACTATAAATTGTGGCAATAATTAGGTTGGGGTATGTGCATTATTATGCTTATTTTTTTAAAAACATCTTAATAAACCCAATGACAATTATTGTAGGGGTGCGAGTCATAAACCACCCTTTGAGGGTTTACCTAGTTAGTGTGATGGTGGGGCCGCCATTGTTAAACATGGACAAATCTCTAAGTGACACTCATGAAACAAGATACATGCACAAGGCTGTAACGTATAACCACTAATTAGAACTTAAAATGAACACTGATATTGTATGTATTATTTACTAAAACCCGATCGTAGGGGGTGTAGCTCAAGACAATTAAGTCTCTACATTTTCTTGGGTGGAAGTTTATAAGCACTAGGTGTAAGGCTCAAACCCGGAAAGTTTCTTATGCTGAACAACAATATTTTATTTTAAAAAATCATATATTTTGTTTTATTTTATTTTTTAAATTATGTGGGGGATTGTTAGAAATATTTTAATATAATTTAAAAAATAAATAATTAAAATAAAAATCCTACTATTACTCAAGTTTTCATGAACTTTTATTACAATTGACTCTTTTGTCTTTCTTTTCTATCTATAAATACCACCTAGGTGCATGAGGGAAAGACACAACAAACACTAAAGTTCTCTCAAAAGTTTTCTTCTTTTCTTCTCTATATTATCACTTAAAATAGTGGTGTTCATAAGGTTCAAAGATCCTTCCCTTCACTCGATCGATCTAATAGGTTCTTTTATTTTGGGAGAGGAGCGCATATATTGTGTATTGCCTTTTTCAGTGGGAACGTTTTCTCTCTAAGGATAGCACTATGTGTGCCTTAACTCAGAATATTTCTACTCCTTTTCTTGTTTATTTTTTATCTATTATTCTTATAAGAATTGTTGTGTTTGATTAATATTCTTTGATTTATATATGTGTGTAAGACTTAGAAAAAACTTTGAGTAATTTAGGTGAAATTAAAAAGTGATTGATAATTTAATATGGATCTATGATAGTATAACAATTATTTTTGTCATGTAGAAAGATTAACTTAATTAATTGAGTTATTTAAGTTGCTATTTAGCTAATTTAATTAATTATGGTTTGTGGAGTATAAGTGTTTTAATATTTATAATGCATCATATATCATGTGATGGCATATGGCCTAATGGTGGTAGTTGTGTGAGATTTGTGCAAGGTTGGGGGTTCAAACATTGTTGGCTGAATTTTTATTGTTTTGATTTTAAAGTTATTTTCTCCTTTAAGTTATGGGGCCCACGAAACTTGTTCAATTGATTTTCTCTTTTCTCAGTCACGATAGTGCGGTTTTTTTTCCATTGTAGGCAAATGGCTTTTGTTTATTACGGATATGGGCAAGTTTTTTAAAAATTACAGAAGTAGGCAAAACGTGTTGGGGGTGCACGTTTTCATATGAAGAAATCGTGTAGCCCCCATACGTTTTTGTGGTCAACGTGGTCAGAGGGGGAAATCGTGTGGGAGGTGAACGTTTTAGGTGCCGTAATTGATTACCGTATGCTGTAATCGATTACTGCATGCTGTAATCGTGCAGGGGGATAACGTTTTTGAAGCAGTAATCGATTACCGTAGTGTGTAATCGATTACTGAATGTGTTGCAGTTATCTGGGTATTGTGTAATTGATTACGCAAGAAGTGTAATCGATTACATGCGTCATTTTTTGAAAAAAAAACGTTAACAAACATTTCACTGGATAGGAAAACAATGATGTATAATATAGTTGAATATGAGAGTAAAAAACATTGATATTAGTGAAAAAAAAGATTACAATCAATTAAAGTACTAACATAATAATATCAATGTCAAAGTGCATTAAAGAAATACAAAGTTTTTGAATGAAAATAAACATTGAAATGCATCTAAGATGGTGGAAATTGGCGCCGCACATAAGCCATGTCTTCCTCAAGTTGTCCAACCCAAGCATCTATACTGTCAAATGTTGAACCAACAAAAGCCCGGAGATCGCGGATTTCATGGATAATATCATTAAGCATAGCAGCAGATGCATCCTGGGTAGGCTGAGGCGGTGGAGATGGTGTGCGGTCATCATGAATAGGTGCATCCTGCATATCACGTTTATGAATCCATTCACCATTTTGGTTTTTTACAAAACCAAAGGAATGAATCACTTCACTTAGAATAACCCCTTCCTCAATAATTTGTAAGTTGGAATAAAATACCCTAACTAATTCCGGATAATAACGTTGACGATTAGTCAAAAAAGGTAATAATCCCAAGTTGTGGAGTATATCATAGCACTCAAAATTTTGCTCAGCAATAAAATCATCAGGATATCTGGGTTCAAGAATATCTCTGGCAGAAAATTTTGAAGTATACCTCTCGTATTGTGCTACGGAAGAGAACAGTCTCTGTGGTTGTGAAGGTGCGATTATTTCTTCAGGTTCGTTGACGGCGGGACCACGGCGGCGGCGAGCACCGACTTGAGTCTTGCGTTTCCTTGACGATTCTGCCATTTTAGGGTGTTTTTGGAGATTTGAATCGGTGGGTTTTGTAGAGAATTGAAAATGAGAAAGATTGCAACAAACGGGAGGTGATTT